>ERZ1039804.762-NODE-762-length-19908-cov-6.207777_pt1 | contig 19908 bp, 11 predicted proteins | sample MGYA00383089_ERZ1039804 | MGnify/ENA primary metagenome ERZ1039804 (study PRJEB29581, sample SAMEA5548359) | metagenome | biome: marine; feature: coastal; material: water | depth 1 m | study: Short-term variability in the microbial, nano- and picoplankton dynamics...
TGTTAAGCTCGTCCAAGCGGGATCTTAATAGCTAGATAATATAAACTGGGGAGGGTTTCCTCCCCAAGTTTTTACTAATTGATTTATTATGGCAGACTTAATTACATTAGCAGAATATAAAGAAGCAGAGGGGATTGCGAGTCCTAAAGAAGACTTGCGCCTTGCATCTTTGATTCCTTCCGTGAGTCAATTAGTAAAAACTTATTGTGGTAACTCCCTGGTGGATTACTACTCAGCAAATAAAGTAGAAACTTTTAACATTGACTGGGGAACTCATATTGTACAGCTTACAGAGAGTCCCGTCAATAGTGTTGTTTCTGTAGAAAAAAGAGATTCCGTTACAGAAAGTTATACCACCGTGACACCTACAGAATATTATCTTGATGCCTCGACGGATAGTATACTCCATGTAACGGGATCTACCTATAAAGACTGGCCTCGTGGTGCGGGGTCTGTAAAAATTACTTATAAAGCAGGGTACGAGACAACTCCCTCGGATTTGAGACTTGCAGTAATTGATTTAATTACATACTACTTAAAAGATGAGCACAAAGAACGACGAACTCTTGGCGGAGCAAGTATTCAGAATCAGGGTTCCACTAGTCTTCGAGATAGTGTAGCATTTCCAGATCACATTAAACGTGTTCTTGATCTATATAAAAACTTTTAATGGCTAGAGAAGCTTTACAAGAACTCGCTAATACATTAGAGAAAAAACTCTTTTCTTCTTCTGCAGAATACAGATCTGAAGTTTCGGATAAGCAGGCGCATAGTTTTAGGATAGATTCTTCTGATATAATTCATCAAGTAAAACAAGAGATGAAGAAAAGAAGCGGCGGCTTTGGCGATGTTTTGCCGAGGTCAATAGAAGAAGTAATAGAGAGAGAAGTTCCTCTATTTTGTGCGAGTATGTATAGAATATTTGATCCTAGTAGGCCTATATTTAAACGTACAGGGTCTAAAGTTGCTCCCCAAAGAAGAATGGGAAATGAAAAGTCTTTCGTCTTTATTTTAGTCTCTAAAGTACGTGAGGGACCTAGCGTATTTAAGGCTTTTCGTACTCGAAAGCAGCGGCTACAAAAAAACTTAGTAAAAGCTTTACAACAAGAAATAGATAATTTAAATAGTGGCAAAGAAGGAGCAGACAAAGTTCGAGGAATGTATAGAACAGATACTCGAACTAGCAGAAAAACCGGAAAAAAATACGAAGTAAATGTTGTAGACGACTTTTTAGATATTGGACACGAAGAAGCAAGCGCTGTATTTTTACAGAGAGGCAGAGCGGCAGAGCAGGCCTTAATACAGTTTTCATCTAATACAAGTACAGAAGCAAATAGATTTGTTAAAGAAATACTACAAGAATACCAAGTTGTACTAAGAAAGATGTCCCCAAAGAAGGGAGGGTTACAACTAGTGCGATCTAGTCTTGAAGCCACTAGTATAAATAGAGGTAAAGGACTAGGGGTAGAATTTGAAAATAGTCAAAAGCTAGAAAAAGTGTTAGAAAGGCTTTTAGGCAATGAGGTAAATTGGCCGGAACAAGAAGGGTCAGACTCTCCTGTTAAGATGGTAGAGAAAAAAATGTTAAACGAGGTATTACTAATAACACAGGGCAATAAAAAAGCAAAAGCAAATTTTCGACGACAAAAAATAAAGCAGTCTAAGAGTAGTAGTCCGGTAAAAAGTAAGGCAAGAAAACCTAAGATAACTCAAGCAGATACAGTCAAAGATACGCAAGCAATTAGATTCTCAACGAAAGGTGTTCGTAGTGGTGGTGCCTCACCTGATTTATCAATAGGAGCATTACTTGGGCTTATTAATCAAAACTTAACAAAAACAGTACAAAAGAATATGGGGGCTCCTGCTTTAAATAATATATCAGGTCGTTTTGCAGGCAGTGTTAGAGCAGTGGACGTCACTAAAACTCCAAAAGGATTTCCCAGTGTAGGATACACTTACCAACGAAGTCCGTATGGAGTATATGAATCTTCTAGCGGTAGTAGATTTTCTAGTGCTGAACGAGATCCTCGACCTTTAATTGATGCGTCTATTCGTGAAATAGCCGCCCAGTATTTACAAACAAGAATATTTACCAGGAGATTATAATGTCTACTAGAACGTATACCTCTAGAAGAGCCAACATACTCCAAGCACTAGCTCTAAGCTTAAAGAATATTGATGGGTCTGGCGCATTTCTTTCTGATTTAGCGAATAATGTAGAGACTCGTTTAAAGTTTTGGGATGAAGTTGTAGAATTTCCGGCAATTCATTTAAATGCAGGCCCAGAAACCCGAACCTATCAAGCCGGTGGGTATAAAGATAGATTTTTAAGTGTAACACTTCGTTGCTATGTGTCAGATGAAGAAGACGCTACAGAAGCCCTTAATGTATTAATGGAAGATGTTGAAACCGTACTAGAAGATAATTCTAGACTAAAGTACTATGATGCAATGAACAACGAATATCACACACAACAAATAACCATTGTTAGTATTATTACTGATGAAGGTGTACTCGAACCCTTGGCTGTAGGAGAGATACAGATAGAGGTTCGTTATTAGAAACGGCTGGCACGAACAAACGTTCACGTCCTAGCCCTTTCAATATCATAGGAGAAAAACTATGTCAGATAATTTATATTTTAGCCGCGACACGAAAATGTATGTCGCATTTAAAAAGGCAGACGGAACGCCACAAGCGGTCTTTGAAGTTCCAATTCTTGATGGATTTGGATTTTCACAGGCAAACAACACTTCAGAAATTACTTTAGCAGAAATGGAGTCTTCTACAGGAGTAAGTCGACGAGGTCGAAGACTATTTAACGATTCTCTTGCTCCTGCAGAGTGGAACTGTTCAACTTATGTTCGTCCTTTTGCAAGCGCTGGAACAGACTATAGTAGCGGAGATATCCACGCTATTGAAAATGTTTTGTGGTCTCAAATGGCTGGAGCAGACTTTTACAATGCAACTACGCACAACTTTGAAACCGCAAAGTTTCAAGACAGCGGTGCTAATCAACTTGTAAGTACAAGTGACGCGAGTGACTTAAATATTACTTTTGAACACTCAAATCGTGCAAACTTACAGCCAATGGATATTTTCTTTGTGATGGAGACTAGTAGTACTGCTCCTGTAGTATATAAAATCGAAGACTCTGTAGTAAACGAAGCAACTATTAACTTCGAAGTAGATGGAATTGCTACAATTGAGTGGTCCGGTTTCGGAAAAAACATTCAAGACATTACTTCTGTAGCAGCAGCTCTTAGTATATCAGATACTGCACCTTCAGCATCGTCAGGAAACAAAGGGCTTGTACACCTTGATAATGACAATTCTCTTGCGTTTTCTCTTAGTAGCGGTACAGCTATGTTATCAGCAAAAGATGAAGGAATCGCTTCTACATCAAACTTTATTCGTAACCGTATTACGGCTTTAACTATTGATCCAGTAGATGCTACTACTTTCCCTGGTGCTACTTCCGGCGGTAACTATAATCTTACTCTTACAGGAGGAAGTATTACAATTACAAACAATATTGAGTATTTACTACCCGAAGAAATCGGAACAGTAAACTTGCCTTTAGAAAACGTAACAGGTTCACGTAGTGTTACAGGTACTCTTAACTGCTACGTTGTATTTAATGCAACCGATAACGGGGGCACGTCTACAGATCTATTTAATGACATGAAGTCGACAGCCGCTTTAGCAAAAGTAAATAATCAGTTTGCTCTTACTTTGGATATTGGTGGAGCTTCTTCCGGTCCTCGCCTAAAGTTAAGCTTACCAACAGCTCACTTAGAGATTCCAACAAACACTATTGAAGATGTTCTCTCGTTTGAAACCAACTTCCACGGACTGGGTTCAACTATTAGTACTGCGGACGAGATCGCTCTTACGTACGACGTATAATACTAAATAACCATTATTATAAGGGGCTTCGGCCCCTTTTCTTTACTCCTGCAAAAAATAATTCTTGACATCTCACCTACTTTCACCTATAATTACAGAATATAAATTTACATTCTTAAAAGGATAAAAAATGAGCGATTCACCTGTATCTTTAGCGAGTCTTATGACTCCTAGTAAAACTGTTTCTTTAGACTTTCCTGGGTACAAAAACATGAAAGTTTCACTATGCTACTTAGGAAGAGACGAACTTGTTAAATTACGTAAAAAATGCGTAACTACAAAATATGATAAAAAAACTCGGCAACCCGAAGAAATATTAGATGAAGATAAGTTTTTAGTAGAATACTGTAAAGGAGTTATTAAAACTTGGTCCGGCTTGAAGTTTTCATACCTAGAAGAGCTTCTTTTGGTAGATGTCTCGGCTTATGACCCTGAAGATGAACTTCCTTATACACAAGACAACGCAGAGCTTTTAATGAAAAATTCCACAGTATTTGATACGTGGGTTACTGAAACAGTAGGTGACCTTGAAAATTTTACTGGGAACAAATAGAGGCTATTAGGTCTTTATTAGATCGGCACGTAAAGCAGTCTGATCAAACTATAGATATCGATAAGTATCTACTACTCTGCGAACAATTAGGTGAAGAGCCCGACCCTGCCAAAATGCCGCTCGAACTTTCGGAGTTTCCCGAAGAAGTTCAAGTGGCATTTTTTATGTTCAGCTTATTACCAGATTATTATGAGGGAATGAGTGGGACATATATGGGAAAATACTGGGATAATATAGAGTACTATTTTAACTTATATGAAACCGAAGAGCCCAAAACAATACTGTACATAATGAAAATGTATGAAGGTATCATTACTAGGCACAGGGCAGATAAAACAGAGCAGCAACGAAAATCAGAAGAGCGTAAAGCTAAAAGCGGTGCAGGAGGAAAACCCTACGCCCATAAAGTGACCGGCTAATGGCAAAGAAAATTCAAATAGAAATTGAAGTTAATGGTAAGATGCAAAAAGCTACCGTTAGCGCTAAAAAACTACGCACTGCTTTAGACGGGGTAGATCAAAAACAGAAAGATGTAGCTAGGTCTGCAGGACAAGCAGATCGAAACATTAAAGGCGCTGCTCAAGCTTCTGCAAATGGTACTAAAAACTTTTCTAAAATGTCTCAGGGCATGGGAGGATTAGTAGGTGTATATGCTACTATTGCCGCACAGATATTTGCAGTTACTGCCGCGTTTCAATTATTCAGGGCTGCAACAGATTTTTCAAATCTTATTTCAGGACAAGAAGCTTTAGGAGCTGCCTCCGGTGTAGCATATAAAACCATTACTTTAGGAATTCAAAATGCCACGGATGCCCAGCTTGGCTACGCCGAAGCCGCTAGAGCTGCCGCTATCGGTACTTCAGCAGGGCTTTCTCCTTCACAACTTACTGAATTAGGTAGAGCAGCAAAAAATGCATCTATAGCCTTAGGCCGAGACTTAGGAGACTCTTTTGATCGTCTTGTAAGAGGTGTTGTAAAAGCAGAACCTGAAGTCCTCGATGAACTAGGTATTATATTACGTCTTGCTCCTGCTACAGAAAAGTATGCTGCAGGTATTGGGAAAGCCGCAGATGAGCTTACTGCTTTCGAAAGGAGCCAGGCTGTAGCAAATGAAGTACTAGGACAGGCGGAAGAAAAATTTGGATTAATAGAAGCGCAGCTTGATCCTACAGTTGCGTCATTAAACCAGTTTTTAAAAGCTTTTGATGACGTTAAAAAGTCTATATTTGAAGTTATATCGGGCCCTATTGCAACTTTTGCTAAATTTTTAAGTGAAAATATGTTTGCGTTAGTTGGAGTACTTTCGTTATTTGGTCTGTCTATAATAAGAACAATTTTACCAAATCTACACCAGTGGAGAAAAGACTCTACGGAAGTAGTAGACACAAATAAGAAAAAACTAGCAGAGCTGCGCGCTGAACTTGATAAAACAAAAGTAAAGTATTTAGAAATGAATGCAAGCCAAGAAAATATGGCAGCAGGTAGAAAAACTTTAGGAGCTAATAAAAATGCACAGTCAGGAGCTTTTGGATTTTTAGCTGGAAACACTACAAGCAAAGCTTCTGACAATGCAGCACTAAAAGCTTTTAAACACTATAATAACCAAACAAAAGAATTAACGGCTAAGAACATAAAAGTAAGAACTGGTATGCTTAGAAAGTTTACTGCAGAACAAATAGTGCAGCTAGAAACTCTATATAAGCAAAGAGTTATATATAATAAGAAGGGGCTGATAGATTTTAAAAAAACAGCAGAGGCTAGAAAATTAAAAGAACAAGAACTTATCTTACATAGTCAATTGTTGGGTGCTGCAAGTGAAGGCATGTTTGCAAAAATGTCAGCAGGCGCAGGAAGACTTTTAGGTGCTTTAGGATGGGTCGGACTAATTGTTTCTTTGTCCTCTATTTTAATAGGTCTAGGAAAAAGTGTTTATGAGTTTTTTAACCCTATTGATGAAAAACAAAAAGAGGTAAATGAAAAAGTAGATCAAACTATTGAAAAGTACAAAACTTTAAACGAAGAACTAGAGCGTACAAACTCGTTTTTAAATACTACTGCGGTCAGTGGTACTCAGACAATTCTCGCAAAAGCAAGTCAAGTTCAAAGTTTAGACGTTAAAACTTTAATTAAAGATATAAATAGTTTACAGGATCCTACAGTTAGAGCATCCGATAACTACGACGACCTTAGAAAAAAGCTACTCGAAACAACAAAAACTGCAGCAGGATTAGATGACGGATTTAAGTCTCTTGCCTCCGCAGTTCAAAATGACACGGCATTAACCGCTGATAATATAAAGGAGATTGAGGCTGCGGCAAGGGCTCAGGGCAATTTAAAAGCAGCCTTTACCCAAACCGCTGCCGTAACTCAAACAACAGACGCCGCTATAAAAAGCTTGATAGATACTGTACGTCAGCCCTTTGGGGCAGAAGCTCTTATTGCAATAGGCACAGAATTAGATAGTCTAGCTCTTAAGATAGGAGAGCTTAGTCGAATAGCTGGTTTAGGACCTGTTATTACTGTTGAAGGGAAAAAAGAAATAGATGCGGAAAAGAAAAAACTAGATAACCTCAAAGCTCAATTTAAGAAAGATGGAAGAAAAGCAACGTTTAATGAAGACACAGGCGTTTTAACACACTTAAGTGGTGGAAAGGCCACACGAGGCACAAATACAAATCAAAAATTCTTAGATCAGTACAACAACACGCTAAAAAACGGAAATGCTCTACAAGACGAGCACGGGGAAGCCGCACGCATAGCCTTCGAAATGACAGAGAAGCAGCTTAAAGTAGAGCAAGACAGACAAAATCTTTTAATCTTATATCAATCTGCCTTAGCGGGAGTTGTTGAGGAAAATAGGAGCGCTTTGAACACTAGTAATAAAGCACTATTAGAAGCAGAACAATCAAGAACTAACGGACTAACCTTAGCGGGCAGACTGGCAAATATAGATGCGGACGCTACTGTAAGAGCGCAATCAACAGTAAAGCTACAAAACAAGTTAAACAGTCAAAAGGCTATAGAAGAAAAATTAATTAATAAAAAAGCCGATAAATCTGCAACTTTTAATGCTCTTAACCAAACCGCTCTAGACACTGCTAGTCAGAGTGTTAAACAAACAGAACATGAGATTAACTTGCTTAAGGCAAGAAATGCACTTGCAGCTGCTATGGATCCAATTTTAAAAGAACGTGAGAGACTTCAGGACGCTATTAATAGAGCAACTACAGGGGCACAAACTGTACAGTTTCAACAAAAATTAAACAAAGAAGCAACAAGAACGTTTGAATTAACTAAAAAGATTCGAGAATTAGAAGATAAAGAGGATATGGCGGCACTAAACGAATCTGCAAGTATTGCAAAAGCAAGAAACCCTTTCTTAGACAAGCAAAAACACGTTGCAGAACAAACCTACGCTCTACAATTAGAGTCTCATAAAAGAAAAGAGAAACAGATTGCAAAAGAATATGCAAATGCTGTAATACGGATAAACCTAGAGTATGACTTATTAGAAAAACAAAAAGAGGTAGAGATTAAAAAATTAGAGGCTCTTAAGTTTGACGCTAAGAATAAGTATGGAGAAGAGAGCCCTGAGGTATCGGGAATTGCGGAGCTTATCAAGGGCTTTAGTGAAGTAAACTATGGACCTGCTCGTACAGCTGCCTTAGAATTAGCTCGGGCGTCAAAAGATGCTTCAGAGGCTAACTTAGACCGCGCTCTACGAGGCGCAAAAAGACTGGCAATAGAACTTCAGCCTATTTCTGTTATACTCAACGATGCTGCAGAAAGTTTTTCTACTGCTCTTGGAGATAGTTTTAACACTATATTTGACTCTTTGAGCGATAAGACAATGGATCTTAATGAAGCGTTAAAAGAAATAGGTAGAGATTTTGTAAAAAGTTTACAGAAAAGCTTTATAGATAACTTGTTAGTAGGCCCAATTACAGAGTCTATAGGAAACGCATTTGCAGACCTTAACTTAAAGGAAAAAGCCGCAAATCTACTTGGAATTAAATCAGAGAATAGTACTATAGACCCGGTAACGGGCAAAGGCGGCTCTTCTTTAGGAATAGAAAAACTAGGTTTAGACGGCATGGGACTTGGAGCAAGCTCTGCAAAGCCAGTGTTTGTTACTGTAGTCGATAAGCCTCTAGCAGGTGCTATACCTCCTCCCGAGTCAGATATGCCGCCAGGGGTTGAGAGTGCAGAAGGAAAAATAGAAGAACAGACAATAGCAACCAAAGAGAACACTCTTGCTACTACTCAAGCAGGGCTACAAACAGCTTCCCTGGCTGTAGCAGGCCTTGCTACTTTTGCTGCTTTAACTGGAAATGAAAAAGCCGCAAAGGCTTTAGCAAAAGTAATGGCACTTTTACAACTTGCAGTTTTATCATTAGAAGTAGCAATGTATGTGAATACAGGCACGGGCTTTTTCCGTAGAGGAGGCATAGCTACTCCTCCGGGATACTCTACTGGAGGAATTGCAAAAGGTTCTCATGCAGGGTATCCTGCTATACTACACGGAACAGAAGCAGTAGTTCCTCTTCCAAACGGTAAGTCTATTCCTGTAGACATGTCTGGCGGAGGCGGAGGTATGCAACAAAATAACGTAAATGTAAATGTTGTAATAAATCAGGATGGTAGTACGGAAACGGATTCTAGTAATGATGGAGCAAGAGCAGGAAATCTTGGAAAAACTATTGCAAGAGCTGTTCAAAACGAGCTTCATAACCAAAAAAGAGCAGGGGGTATTCTTAGCCCCTATGGAGCAGCATAATGTCTACATATTCTCTAACTATTCAAAGAGACACGGTTGCAGGAAGTACTTCTTTTTTAACAAACATTAGTAACGCAAGTGTAATTAATGCTGTTTTTGGGGAGTTTTCTACGGATAGTACAACAGTAGATTTTGCCTTTGATAAAAACACTCAAAGAAAGACAAAAATTAGAGTACTTACTGCAGGATTTGGAGACGGGTACGAACAAAGAATTCGAAATGGAATTAACTCAAAAGAGGAAACATTCTCTGTAACTTTTAATAATAGAAGTAACGAAGAAATACAAGTTCTTTCTGCCTTCTTAGATAATAAAGCAGGAGCTAATTTTGATATTACATTCAATGGAGAAACTCTAAAAGTAACTTCAGAGGAATACTCTACAACGTATAATCAGACTTCTATTCACTCTCTCACAACAGAACTTAGACGAGTTTACGAGCCTTAAAAATGCCAGATATAATTGATACAGTTCAACTACAATCTATAGACGATAGCTTAGTCGAGCTATTTGAGATAACTTTGCCTGACTCTTCTAATGTTGATATTAGACTTGTTAGTGGCTTAGCTGAAGGGTCTAGCAACATTTATTTTCCGTCTTTAGACGGCACTTCTTTGCATGAGTATGTAGCTTTACCTGCCTCGATAGAAAATATAGAAATTGATTCAAGTGGTGCTGCAAATAGGCCCATGTTTCAAATAGCAAATTTAATAAGTTTAGGTAGAGCTATAGAGAATGATGGTGATGGTGTAGACGACGAAGAAACTTGGCAGCAAGTACTACAAAATAATAGTATTGATATCCCAGAAGATATTTTAGGGTCTCGTCTTACTTATAGAAAAACTTTACTAAAGAATACATATAAAGTAGCTGATTTATCTGGCTGGAGTACGACTTTACCTGTAGAGTTTCCTAAATCAACATTTATCATGGATAGAATTAAAGGAGAAAACTCTGTATTCGTTAGTTATGAACTTTCTTCTCCTTTTGATCTAGAACGGCTAAAGCTGCCCAGTAGAATTATTATAGGAAAGTACTGTACTTGGAAATATCAAGGAATAGCTATTGATGGTGATCAAAGATCCGGCTGTACATACCCAACTAGTGATAGTGCTCAACCTAAGTTTTTTGATATAGAAGATGAAGAGCTTACTGGTATTACTTCCGGGTATGTTTCAGGACAGTCTTATAGTACAGGGACTCTTATAAAATATCCAACGAGCGGCTTTGTAAAGATATGGGAAGCACTCGCAAATCCTTCGGGGGTAACAGCTCCTCCTACCGAAGGAAGCAGGTACTGGAAAAGAGTAGATATTTGTGGAAAAACATTAAAGTCTTGTAAGGTAAGATTTCAAGGAGTTGATACAAATGGAGACCCGGTCAACAGAGCAGTTCTTTTACCTTTTGGAGCATTCCCAGGAACCCGAAAGTTTAAATGATATATGAGATAGAAGAACACTTTAAAAAAGAGTATCCGAGAGAAGGTTGTGGTATAGTAGCAATAGTTAAAGGGAAAAAAGAATGGTTTCCTTGTACAAATATTGCAGAAAACGACAACGACTTTATCATTTCTCATAAAGAATATTTGGATGTAAGAAAAAGATATGATATAGTGGCTATAGTACACAGCCACGTTGAGCAAAGTAATGAACCCTCAGAACATGATATAAATAGTTGCAATGCTCTAGGAATTCCTTATCATATTTATTCTTACCCAGAAATGGATTTAAATATATTAGAGCCTGAAAAAAACTTTTACCCCCTGATAGGTAGGGAGTATAAATTTGGAGTTACAGACTGTTTTGAGGCCTTGAGAGATTGGTTACTACAGGAAGGGATAGAAATACCAAAAAGAGAACCGTTTGAAGAGAGATTTTTTGAAGAACAGTTAGACTATTTTTCAGAAGAATATATTATGAACTGGAATCATAAAAAAATAACTGGTCCTCCTAAGAAAGACGATGTTTTAATTTTTCAAATAAATTCAGTTATTCCCAATCATTGCGGGGTTTATGTTGGAGAACAGATATTTTATCATCATGCTACGGGCAGACTCTCTTGTAGAGAAAATTTACATCCGTTTTGGATGAAGTATTTAGTAGGAATATATAGATATGAAACGTAAAATATACTTAGACGGCGAGCTAGGAGAAAAATTTGGCAAAGTCCTAGTGCTAGATGTTGATAATTTTTTAGAAGTCTTTAAGGCCATAGATTGTCAGCGCCCTGAACTTAGACCTTATTTAGTGGATTGCCATGAAAAAAATATAGGTTTTGTAATGCATATAGAAGATACTCCTATTACTACGGAAGAAGAGGTTTTAATTAATTTTCAAGAAGGAGATATGTATATTTCCCCTGCTCCTGAAGGCTCGGGAGGAGTGCTACGAGGAATTGCAAAGGTTGTAGTAGGTGCTATTATGATAATTGGGGGTTTAGCTCTTTTAGCTGGTGGATTTTATATTATGGGAACACTTGCACTTGTAGCTGGAGGGGCTTTTTTAAGTTCAGGACTAATGGATTTACTTGCTCCAGACCCTTCCGTAGATACAGACGATAGTAGGCAAGATGCTAGTTACTTATTTCAAGGAGCTGGACAAACTATTTTAAACGGGGACCCCGTGCCTTTATTGTATGGACGTCTAAGAATACCTGGAAGGCTTGTTGATTTTGATGTAAGAAATTCAAACTCTTATTATTCGGAACTGGGGTATGGAATCAGTGGAACAGGTACACGTATACAGACCCCTAACCCATCTACTGATCCCCCCTCGGGCCCGTCTCAACTTCCACCAGATCCTTTACCTCTTCAACCAATAATACCTACAATGCCGGGACAAACGGAACAAATTAACTTTGGTACTTTAACTTCTCCAAGCATAACCTTTGACCCAAGCAGTCAAGTTTACTAGTTTAAGGAATACATATGACTTTCAACAATGAGCCAGAATTTAACTTTAGTCCTAATTTCAATAATACTAGTAATAATAGTGGATACTCAACTACTCAAAGAATTCAAATGGTTGAAGCACTTTGTGAAGGTCCTGTATGGGGTTTAACAGAAGGAAGCGCGTCTGTATATTTTAATAATACTAGAGCTATAGAAGTCGCTGACGCAACACATTTTAATAATAGAGATGTCTCAGATACAGATGATTTAGCAAGTTTTCAGTTCGAAGGTGAAATTACATTTAGCGGCTCATCAACTACAGGAAGTATAAGTCCGAGCGCTGCAGAAGATGTAATTGGAACTTATGACGAAGAGAGCGGCTGTATAATAAGTGTAGTCCATACAACTCTTTCTGATGTAGTTATTTCTAACATTGTTTATACAGAGCCTTCTTTTGCAGGGCAAGTAGGAATGTGGACCGGAGTACTTACTTCAAGTTCATTTAATAGTAGTCTTGATACTAAAGGTTTTACAACAGTACAGGCTTTTCAAGTATATCTAACAGATTCTGCAGGTAATTTTGTATTAGCAACAATTGTAAATGATGAAGACGGAACAGCTAGAGTAGTTTATTTTAGCCCGGTTCAGACATTCACTAATTCACAAAGCCTAGGTGTTACTATTTCTGCAAATGTAACCGTTGAAGAAATAACTGAAAACTCGATTACACTACTAACCAATGGAGCCCCTACTGCGGGTACTTATAGCTATAATGTCACAAAAGTAAGTTCAGCACACTTAGGGGACAGCGTCTCTCCAGGAATTGATGAGGCTAAAACTGAAAATTTAAATATTCAATTTGTAAACGGCTCAGCCATCCAAACTCCTATTTATACGTGGGGAGGGGCTGGAGGAGGTATAAACGTACCTGTAAGTCAGCAGCCTTCTAATACCCTATTAAAACAGCTTCAAGCTTCGGTTGCAGAGTCAGAAAACTTATCTTTGTTTTCAACCGCCGGATATCAAGAGGGTAGAAGTAACGCAGAGGATGGAGCGGCGTCCCCCGTAATTATTCAGTCCTCTTTGTTTTCTGCACAACAAAGACAGCTAATTAGAGAGCAAGCAGACGTACTAAGCTTCGAAATAAAGTATGGAAGGCTACAAGCACTAGATACCATTAACGGAGGTGAGACTACAAATACCGCAATATACGCAGTAGATATAGCATTTCAAGACGAGGCAGGCGGAGATTTTAGTGACTATGAATCTGTTTTTAATAATGTAATTCATACAGCAAACTTCGGTGCGGCACTTTCTTGGCAACATTTCGTTGATTTAGGTGCTTATAGAAAAACTCGAGGATTTTACGATTTTAAAATAAGAATTGCTAGATTAACTCGACACATTGATAATGCTGTTCAAGTCTCAGGAATGGACTACACAGGGGAAGATGTAGATACATATGATCAATCAAATAGTGAAGCTAGAGTAGTTAGTATTATTGCAACAGTTAAAGATAATTTATATTATCCGTATACTTCTCTTGCTGGAGTTAGTTTTAACTCAACTCAATTTGATAGAATCCCCAAGCTTAGTTATGATATGCGAGGAAAACTAGTAAAAGTTCCTACGTCTTACACCCCTAGAGAGTACACTGAAAATAATTTAGCAGTGTATGCAGACTGGTGGGAAGGTGACTTTAAAGACCAATTACAGTTTACTGATAACCCTGCTTGGGTATTTTATGATATACTTACTGATACTCGGTATGGGCTAGGAGAGTATATCAACGAGTCCCTAGATATTGATAAGTACGCTTTATATAGAGTGGCTAGGTATTGTGACGAATTAGTACCGGACGGAAAAGGCGGTACTGAACCACGTTTTAGAGCAAACCTGTTTTTAACAAAAGCAGAAGAAGCATACAAAGTTCTTAAAGATATGGCTACTATTTTTAGGGGTATATTATTTTGGATGGATGGGCAACTAACTCCTATTTTAGATGCTCCATCAGACCCTGTCTACTCTTTCACAAAAGGAAATGTAATAAACGGAGAATTTTCTTACCAAACAACAGGGCATAAAACAAAAATAAATCAAGTAATTGTAACCTGGAATGATCCTGAATTAAATTTTGAGCCCGTCCCTTTAATTGTGGAAGATAGAAATGCTATAGTTAAGCAAGGTAAAATACGTAAAACTGATGCTGTAGCATTTGGGTGTACTTCAGAAGGGCAAGCACTTCGATACGGTAGGTGGAAGCTCTGGACTGCTCAAAATCAAACAGAAGTAGTTAGTTTCCAAACTTCTTTAGCGGCTGCTTATTTAAGGCCCGGAGATATTATTAATGTTCAAGACGCCGATAGACACGGAAAGGTTTTAAGCGGTAGAACTTCCTCTTCAACTAATAATACTATTACTTTAGATAGAAATATAACTATTAACTCTTCTGCTACTTATACTCTAAATACTTTAGTTACAGAGCCGGCTGCGTATAATATAGGCAATACCGTAACAATTCAGAGTGTAGGAATAAAAGCGAAGGGAGAAAAAGTTACACAAGCTTGGGTAGATACAGATGAAGCAGAGGAAACTTCAGGCAGAGTTTTGCGTAGCATTAATAGTGTGGGCAGGGCTTCTAACGCCTGGACTTCACAAACCGGCGGCACGTTAATATCTACTTCATGGAAACCCTTCACTCATGTTGAAGAGCATACAGTGACAACCTCTACAGGACCAACAAATACTTTAACTATTAGTGGAACTTTTGAAACTAATCCTACAAAAGAAACTGTATGGGCTCTACGAGAAACAATAAGTAACTTAGAGACTTATGACTCCACTAGACAATATAGAGTTCTTGGGCTAGCCCAAGAAGAAGATAATATTTATAATATTTCCGCAGTAGAATACTACCCTGAAAAGTATACAGCAGTAGAAATAGACTATGAGCTTGGACAAGTTCCTAATAATATTTTTGCTGGGGAGGATCTTATAACCCCTCCGTGCCAGTATTTAGTTAGTAGAGAAATTGATAATACTACAGCAAAAACTCGAAAAATAAGTTTGTTTTGGGAAGGCCCCGAAAACTTTGACTATGTTGATTATTATGAGCTAAAACACAATATACCCAATGTTCAAAGCCCTATTCAGATTAGAAGAGGAGAAACTTCTTTTGAGTTTGTAGGGGTTCAAGAAGGTATTTATAGATTTTCTATACGGGTTAGTTCTAATAGAGGAGATAAGTCTCCTTACGTAAGAACATTTCATCAAACTGGATTTAATAATAATATAGATGCGAATAAGGTAGGCGAGCTTTACGCTGGAGGATCAGCAACTAGTGTTTCAAGTATAGCAAACAAGTTAGACGAAACACAGGTATTTAGATTTGATAACGAAAACTATACTTTAGCGCCTCCACAGAGATTAGGGCTAACTAAATCTAATAATAACACCAATACTCTATCTATTAAGCAGTCTCTTGCAAAAATGGTGGGAACGAGTTATGTGTCTACGTCTACTACAACTCAAACAATCAGTAGTGGAAGTAAAACTTTTACTACAACAAGTGTTTCTTTATACTCAGTAGGTTTAAAGATAAAAGCAATTAGTGACTCAAATAGTAATAATTATTTAGTGGGTGTAATTACAAATGTAGGAAGTAATACTATAACTGTTAATGTTACTCTTGCTAATGGATCTGGCTCTGCCTCGGATTGGACGTTAAATAGAGATGGTTATTCTTTTACTTCTTGGGGGTGGGAAACTTCAGGTACAAATCCTTTAGCATACATATTTGTAGATACTGATCAAGTGGGAGATGGCTCTTCGGACGCGTTAAAATTAGTTTCTCGTAGACTCGATACTTCCGGTGTGTATATGTTTGAAGACACCGACTATAGTAGTCCCTGGGTGAACATTTCTGGAACTTGTACAATTACTGGGACTACTTCTAAAGTTATAGGAACTAATACCTCTTTTACTACGCAGCTAGAGGTAGGCTCTTTTATAAGATTTACATCTACAGCAGCAGCTCGAGTAACTTTTATTAAAAATAATACAGAGCTATATATTGATTCTATTTTTGATGAAGTAATTACAAACGAGATTTCCCAGAAAAATAGACTCGGTATAAATAAGGCAGAAGACTTTTTATTAGGTTCTATAACCTATGACTACGCTACAGATGAATTTACCTTTGATCAGTATTATAGTATTTCAGATCTTACAACACAAAAACAATTAGTTCTTGATTCAGAAACTGCATACTTACTTTATAATGACTTAAACGAAGCAGATCAACAGCCTCCAGAAGTTAATATCAAAGCTTTAGCGATAGGCTACACAAAACCTGAGTTTAAAATGACTTGGACAAGTACGGACTTGGCAGGAGGAGACTCTAAAGATACTGAGTTTCAATCAGCTAATTACCCTGCAGGCGCGGAGCCCTCTGGCGGGTTTAAACAAGAGTACTCTAAAAAAGTATTTGAAGAAGCAAGTGAAGACCCTACTGACAATATACAATATGGAAACGGTACTGCAATTGTAGTAACTTGTACAGTTAGGGAAGCAGAAGACCCCGATAACATTAAAAAACAAAGAACAGCTACTTGGACTATAGCTAAACTCAAGCGACAGGCATCAGGTAATCTTGCTCGTGTAGTAAAGCTTACTGCAGAAGATTATTCTATTGTGTACGATGCAGAAGGTGCTAATCCCTCTTTCCAAGGTTCTGCTGACTCTGATATTGATTTAACTGCAAGCACTGGGGGTTTCAGCGACCCTTTATTTAGATTTACGCTAGATGGTACAGTTTATGAGGCTACTTCTGGACAACCTTGGTCGGAAACTAGCACTGTTCCTTTTGTACCACCTTCGTCCGTGGACAGCTTCGGAACTAGTGGTGGCGGTACAAAAACTATGCTTGTTGAAGTTGCGGAAAAACCGTCTGCATGGAGTCAAGCAAACCAGACCCCTGCATTAACAAGCTCAGATATCGGAGCAACAGACTCTATATCTATACTAGGTGTTAAAACTGGCGGATCTGGAGTATTTATTTCATTTTCAAATGAAACTCATGCTGTTGCTTGTGATAAAGACGGGGTCCCTCTTGTTGGCTATAATAACGCTATATCAGGCTCTGGAACTACTATTGAAGTTCTTGTTAACGGAAGTTCGTATGAGTATACAACAGGTACTGTTACTGATGGAAAATTTGGAATAGCGGTCACAGACAATGGGGATATAGTAGAAGGCAGTATTACGGGTAATGGTACAACTTTAGCAACTGTCGGAGCACACGCATTCGGAGCTAATTCTGAAGACCAAGAACTTATTGAGTATACTATAACTGTAGGAGGCATAGCGGACAACGGAGGTGATGTTAGTTTTACAAAGTTTCAAACGTTTGCAAAGTCTAAGGGTGGAACTGCCGGAGCAAGTAGCGCTCTTGTTTATTTGTACAAAGCCAGTGCATCAGATCCTAGCAGTACTACTTCAAGCTTAGACAATACTGTAGTAGACCTTACCACAGGTAAGATTGATACTAGCCAAGGAGACACAAAGTTTGAGGAGGGGGATAACTCATGGTACACCGCCCCTAGCGGCCCTACTATTGCCTATAATCAAGTACTATGGGTTGTAGCTGCAACTGCAAACGGCTCGGGACTTACAGACGAAATTGCTGCAAGCGAGTGGAGTGCCGCCGCAGAATTTTCTGGAGAAAGTCCTTTAAATACTGCACTTGTAGAGCTGTTCCTTACTAATAATGTAGGCACTACACCGACTTTGCCAGATACAGATGTGACCTATACTTTTGCAGATGGAACAATTACAGGAACTCCAGGTAATAGCTGGTCAGCTACTGCAACAAACCTCAGTCAGAGCGCTAGATATCTGTGGAAAACTACTGCAGCAGCAATTAGTCAAGCAGATACATACATTATTGACAGTACTGATGGTACTGATGGTACTGATTGGTCGACTCCGGTACTTGTAGGATTTTTTGGAGAAGGCTCTCAAGGAGAGGACTCTGTTGCAGTTAAGTTAACTTCTCCAGATTACTCGATTGTATACGATGAGTTTAATACTTCCGATCCTACAGGTACTTTAACTCTTACGGCATCGGCACAAAACTTAACAACTCCTTGGTTTAAGTTTACTGGAGACGGATTTACCGATGACGGATCTTTTGCTTCTTCTAGTACTAAGTCGTATACAATACCTGCAGTTCCTTTTTCTTCTCATACGATTCGTGTGGGTGTATCCGACGGAGCTTTAGTAAGCACTCAACAAACAGAGCTTGCTTTTGATACTATATCGATTGTTTCTATATCGGACGGGGTAGATGGAGTAACTATTGTTAATACTAACGCCTCTCACACTATTCCTGTAGATACTGGAGATACGGATGGAAGCACTGGAGACTACACAGGATCTGGCACATCTATTGAGGTGTATAAAAAAGGAACTCAATTAATTCCTACAACATCTAGCTCTCCTGGGCAGGGCTACTATAATGTGTCAGTATCTGCTAGTAATATTACTGCGGATTCTTCTCCCACTGTTGATACAACGAATAAAGCATTTATTATGGGTGTAGCGTCAGCAATGACAGCGGCAACCGCCAGTATTACATACACTATAAAAGTAGAGAATACTACTCCATTGACGGATATTCAAACTTTTTCAAAATCTTTTGAAGGTGTAGAAGGCCCTAAAGGAGAGCAAGGTGCGGGAGGAGATAATGCAGCAGCAGTTAAGCTTGCGTCTCCTGACTACTCTATTGTATATATTGATGGCGACCCCACCCCTACAGGAACTTTAACACTCACTGCAAGCGCGCAGAATGTAGATAACCCTTTATTTAAATTTACGGGAGATGGTTTTACTGATGATAGTACCTATGGATCAAGTGGTACTAAGTCTTACTCAATACCTTCTTCTCCATTTACGAATAATAATATACGTGTAGGGGTAGCAGACGGAGACCAAAATGAAGTAGCGTTTGATACAATCTCTATAATAGGTGTAGACGCTAAAGCGGGTATTACTATTGTTAATACTAACTCTGCACATACTGTTCCTACAGATAAAGACGGAAATAACGCTGACTTTACGGGATCTGGCACAACTATTGAAGTGTATAGAGGGGGTGTTCAACTTAGTGCTGTAACAGGAACTCCTGCGTCAGGAGAGTTTAGCGTAACTACTACTACATCAAATGTTACTGCAGCTACTCCGTCCATAGTAGGAGACTCTCTTGTATTTGGTGCAATTACTGCATTAAGTGCAGATACCGGGTTTATTGACTTTTCTATAAATGTTGAAAACACAAATACAGACGTAGAATCTTTTCAAACGTTTTCTAAGTCTAAGCAAGGAGTAGAAGGAGATAAGGGAGGCTTAGGCACAAAAGGAGACCCTGGAGGCCCTGGTGATAAGGGTACAAAAGGCGGTCCTGGAGACGGAGGAGCGAAAGGAGGTCCTGGAGACGGAGGAGCGAAAGGAGGTCCTGGAGATGCAGGAGATAAAGGCGATAAAGGATTTAAAGGAGACCTCGGACCTAAGGGAGACCTCGGACCTAAGGGAGATATAGGTGAAAAAGGATTAAAAGGAGACTTCGGACCTAAAGGGCCGGAAGGACCTAAGGGAGATATAGGTGAAAAAGGATTAAAAGGAGACCTTGGACCTAAAGGGCAAGAAGGACCTAAGGGAGATATAGGTGAAAAAGGACTAAAAGGAGACTTCGGACCTAAAGGACCAGAAGGGACTAAAGGTG
>ERZ1039804.767-NODE-767-length-19817-cov-12.344651_pt1 | contig 19817 bp, 12 predicted proteins | sample MGYA00383089_ERZ1039804 | MGnify/ENA primary metagenome ERZ1039804 (study PRJEB29581, sample SAMEA5548359) | metagenome | biome: marine; feature: coastal; material: water | depth 1 m | study: Short-term variability in the microbial, nano- and picoplankton...
TATTAAACTATAATAACTTTTACATTATTAAACTATAATAACTTTTACATTATTATTTTATTTCCGTATTATATCTCTATATTATCTGTGTACCACTTACGGGTGTCTAGACCCCCCCCCCCCCTAGCCGTCAGTAGTTGAGATTAACATATAAAAAAAGAGTCAAACTCTATTTATTAGTAATTTCGAAAAAATGACCGAGTGGACGAAGGTGGCAGACTGTAAATCTGTTAGTTAATAGCTCACGTTGGTTCGAATCCAACTTTTTTCACTTATCCATAAGAGTTACGAATTAAAAGTCTCACGTATTGTCAGAAAAGCATTAAACTCAAAAAGAGTTCGTAAGCTAAATCACCTTTTAGGTTCAGACCAGCCCCATTTGAAACAGCTAAGTTCCCGAGTACTGCTCACCCATGTCCCACATAACCTGCATAAGTTTGCACATCTCCTAACTTTATCCTCTCTTCAACAGAAGTCAAGCTACAGGTTAGGCCGGAAGTCGAAGCCCTTTACGTTAGTCGGTGTACCTAAGTTTTATAGAGACTCAGTTTTTCTTCTTCCGACCTACTCGTTGTCAGGTGTTCCGTTACCCCGTAAGAATGCTACTCGTTCCAACTTTTTTCGTAAAAGAGCCTTTGAAATCTCTTCAACAAACAAAAGCAGGATTTTAGGTAGTTTTAACAGGATAACAAGATACGAAACTGGTTTAGACGTCAGCGTTAGAGGGTTACCACGTACAGTTAGGGACTCCTTGAACAGGGATAGGCGATCAAAAATGGCCGCTGCATTGCAATTATTTCTAATGTTAAGGCGGCGCTCAAGCTCTAAACACCATCCCCGTTCCGTTAGGTTTAGGTCGCACGATCTCAGTTCACCTCACGAACCCTCAAAAGCTCCTAAAGTCCCTGTAAAGGGGTTCCACTTTTTTGTGCGCAGTCATGTACAGAGTTACATTAGTAACGTCTACGACGATTTACCAAAAACAATCTCTAGATCACTGAGAGACTTCACAGTAACTCTTTTCCCTACTTTTTATAGCTCATGTAGGGCGGTACTACGTCGAAATTCGGTCGTGTTTTCAACTTGACTATCTCTGTGGACACGTCTAATCCTCTCTTATGTCTCATTCTCTCTACTACCACCTGTAGAGCTGTACCTAAGAACCAAGAAGTCGCAGCGGATAGTAGTAAAGCACCACTTGAGATTTAGGTTTAATCGTCAACGCCTAGTCATCACCCTTGCTGACGAGGCTACACGTACGACACACGTTTTTATCTCACCGGGGCTATTCCTTAAGTATTTTCAACGAAAGAAGTCTTTAAAGAAATCTCGATCAATGAAGGTTTTGATGGCCAGGTTTATGCGTAAGGTGCTTCTTATACTACGCCTAGAGCACGTTGTTATTAACTCTCGTGGGGTACCCGTTTATCTCGACTCCCTACTATCAGTTCTTTTCCGCCCCTTTTCGCACCCCTTTTACGACCCGACGTCCGGCTCAGTTATAAATGAAGTTGAGTCGGGTAAGGGCAGTCTTAATATCGCTGGGGTTTTAGTAACTGCTGTCCGACCCTACGGTTTCCAAAAAACCCGTAAAATGGGTCGTGTAAAGCGTAAAATTCGCCGCCGTATAACTAGACTAGGTAATGTTATCGATTAGAAAATCGCCCCCCCCCCACCTTATACACATAGTGGATTATACTTAAAGTAAGTATCATGAGTTTGACTCTGGCTCTGAGTGAACGCGAGCAAAATCTCTTGACACATGCGAATTTAGCTTAGTTAGTTTTTTAACTTAGCGGTGCAGGGGTGAGTAATGTACGAATAACCTGCCTAAGAGATTACCTAGCCGGTAAATACTACGACACTAAATTGAGCGATAACGGTACTCAGTGCTCAGATTCTTTTATCTGTTGCACCGACTCGGAATCTAGACTTAAACCACGGAGATTTAACATATTTCTAACTGTGCCTTAGGGACTGCTTTGAAGCAACTTTAGTTGTAATGACTTCTGTCTGTAACATTGTACGAACTTTGTTAGACATAGCTAGCCGTGGATGTTACTCAAGTGGCGTAGGGAAAAAACGAATACTTTTAGATGGAACCGTACTAGGGCAGGTAGTTGTTTTACAAGGATTTAACAAGCCGTCAACCTTTAGCTGTATTGAAAGATGAATCAGTCACACGGGGGATGAAAAAGACCCCGCCGTCGGCAGCAGTGGAGAATATTGGTCAATAGGCGAAAGCCTGAACCAGGGTTTTGCGGGGATGAGAGATTAATAAAATCGTGAAGGCTACGGTAGCCGTAAAGTTCGTGCGCGGGCTACAATAATGACATTAAGCCTGAAGAGAACCCCGGGCTAACGACGTGCCAGCAGCTGCGGTAATACGTTGACGGGGGAGCGTTACTGGTCATTACTAGGCGTAAAGTGCGGCTAGATCGTCTAAAACCTTACCAATTAAACAGAAGGAAAAACGAAACTTTTGGTAAGACTTTAGTACTAGAGACAGGAGGAGGTTGGCAACACGCATGACCTAGAGATAAAATGCTAAGAGGTTATGAGGGTTCTCAAATGCCACGGCAGCTAACTACTCCTGATCTGACTTTGAACCGCTAAAGTACGAGTATCGAATAGGATTGGAGACCCTAATAGTTCGTACCCTGAATCAATGGGCATTTCATGTCAAGAAAATAATTTTGGTGTGTAAGCTAACGCGAAAATGCCTCGCCTGGGGAGTAAGGCTGCAAAGGCAAAACTTAAAGAGATTGGCGGGAGTTTGTATGAACGGTGGAGCGTGTGGTTTAATTCGATAATCCGCGTGTAATCTTACCAACGTATAGAGTAAAGAATTAAGTTACGGTTGATACTACCTGACGAAATCTTTACTTGGTGGTACTGCATGGCTGTCGTCAGTTCGTGTTGTAGAATGTAATATTAAGTTATTTAACGAACGTAACCCTTATCGTAAGTTTTCTTTTCTTGTAGATGATTAAGGATACGGCTTTATAGCCGCTTAATATTACGGCTTAGATCTTATGTTACTACTGAGCAGGCGCTTAACCTTTAGAATTCGGACTCGTGGTTGGCCTTGAAACTAAGATGTTTTGACCACCTTGTGGGTAACAGGACCTGGTCTACTGCGGCAGGTAGTTCACTACATGCTGCATTAAGTATATCGTGTCTTCCAGAAGGCCTTTACGTCTAGTTTCCGTTGCATAGGTTGATCCAATGGTAACCTGCTAATTAAGTTACGGCACTAATTCACCGATTTAACAGTCGCGACAATTTATGCTGTGATGTAGCAGTCATTATCGAGTTCTACCCCCTTCTAGTTTACTAGAACAGCGGTAGCGCTAGTGGAATTCGGAGCTAGCTAGCTTTGTGGAAGTTAGGGAGAAGTCAAGTCATTATGGTCTAAATATGTTGGGCTACACATGCGCTACAAAGGCGAATACAGTGGGACGCAAAGGTGAAAACCAAAGCAAAGCTCTAAAAATTGCCCCAGTTCGGATTGTAGACTGGAACTCGTTTACATGAAGTCGGAATCGTTAGTAATCGTAAATCATGACGTTACGGTGAATGACCTATCAAACTTTGCACACACCGCCCATCACGCCCGGAGAGTTGTGACGGCTGGAAACTTTATCAGAAATCAGAAGAGTAGCCCTGCGCTTAACGGAAATAGTGAAAACTAAGACAGTTAAGACAGGTTCTATAGGCCATTTGGCATCTTTTTGACGGCTGGGGGGATAATCCTGTTCCAGGAAAGGCAGGACCCTCGCCCTTAATTAGGCTATATGAATTCCGGCTTAGCTATAGGGTGAAACCTATGCTAAGTTCGGGGGGCTGCTCATTCCAGTTAAACCGCTTTACTGCCAACAGAGTCTCGGCTCGGCGGTAAGCAAGCCTTCTGGACGCGTTTAGCTTGGCTACTGTGTAGCTACAAGTACTAAGCACGTCCCTTATGGAGCAGTTCTTTAATGTCTGATTTCTCGGTGAGTTAGAGACGATATGATAATTTGGGCGAAGTTGACACAAGGTAATGGTAGGGGAACCTGTTGTTGGATTACACATATTTTAAAATAAAAATTTTGATTTTGCGTCAAGCTTTAAGCTAAAACCGCAAATTATCAAGTACGTCTTTTTATTAAATTACTCAAAGAGAATAAGGATCGTCGCATTAAGTGGATACCTTGATATTAGGTTAGGTAAGGTGTGGAGGCCTCTTTAATAGCTATGAGTACCCGGCACTACAGGGATTAGTTATAGAAATTTATCTAATAAAAGTGAAGTGAAATATCTCATTAACTTTACAGAACAGAAATCAACTGAGAACTTGAAAGTAGCGATGAGCGAAATTTAGTTAACCCGAGTCACTTACATTTGTCAAATATTGTTGAATCAATAACCATAGGGGTGCCAGTCCCGTTAACGACAGATGATTTTATAGGGATATAGTTTAATGGTAGAACAACGGTCTTCAAAACCGTCTGCGTGGGTTCGATTCCTGCTATCCTTGATACATTGGCAAAGCTACGCCCTCAATACCGATACAGAAAAAAATCCAAACCATACTTACGACTAGGTCTTGTCGCGAAGCGGTTCAGTTCTGTCCGCGAATTGCTTGCAGACCGTAAGCGCCAAACCTCCATAAACTTTACTAGAAAACGTTTCAGGTACAAAAAATTCCTTACCACCAGTCCACGCGCTAAGCTTGTTCGAAAAGTCCGTCCGGGTCGAATGAATATTCAGAGTGCCTACCGCAAGGTTAACTCCCCTTTTGACGGAAAGTTATTTTTCCGTTTTAAAGCTTCTAAACAGAACTCCGAGCTATCTCTTACTTCCCCCAAAACCTATAACAGTGGGTTCCTTTGGTTTCCTAAAGATAATACACTAGGGAAACTCCGCCCTCTCCGAGTTCAGGGTTTTCATAGTCCCTCAAAATTTTTTAATGAAAACACATCCATAAAACTTACCCCCCTACCCTACGAATCCATGTCGACAGGGCTATTTGAGGTGAGCACCTTTTCTCAAAATGGTAGTTCCATCTTTCCACACTTCCGGCTGCTTGATTCTGCCTGTTCAACTTTCTACAACCTGCCTCCACAACCCGCCTTTAGTGGGTCTGTTATTACTGACAGTTATCAAGCATGGGTAAAGTTCTCACGTCTTTCTCAAAATCTTAGATTCAAGCAGGAAGTTCTACGTAACAACGTTCTTCGATTAGGTCGTACAAGGGAGGTGTTCCAGTTCTTTAATTACCATAGCTTATCGGATCTACAGCTAGACAAGCGAGTAAAGATACTGATACCAGATTTAAATATTACTCCTAGAGGATCTTTTTGATCTTCATCAAGACTGGTAATAGGTCAACCCAAGGCTCCTAATTCAGCAGCATCTAAAGTGCTGCGTAGCGTGACTTCCGCTAAGGTACCTGGAGGTTTCCCCACAACACTTCTAGGGCGTAAGGTCTCTAGAAAGCTTAGGCACCGCTCTAGGGGTGTCTGAAGAGCTTTTACCCGCCACATAAGATTTCGTTCAGGCCGCTCTAGGTGGCTCCTTGCCCGATGGAAGCGTCGTGGCCGTAGGAGTAAGCGCAAGGTCTTACGTCGCAAAAAAGGCGCCTTTAAGCAGCTTCGGCGTCTACCTTTTTTCTTAATAGCTCGCCGTCGGCGAAACCAGAGGTCAAACAAATTCTCGCAATCTGTGCTGAACAGCCCTAAACGTAGGTCAGTTTCTCGTCATCCCACAGCCTTTTATTCTGAACATGAGAGGGTTAAGGCGCAGCTAACTATGCTGTCCCGAAGCCCCCTTCACAGTAGTGTGGGTAAGCTAAAATTCCTACATCTCCACAAAATTGCCGCCTTGTCACCCATTTCTACTTCCGAAACACGTGTGGCAGACCACGTAAGCGGCCTTAAAGTCCCTGAAATGTTTTCTAATAGCGCTTGAACTCTCCACTTGAGTCTAGTATCCACAGTCTGGTTAAATCCCCTCTTCTTTAAGTACCTACTATGCAAAATTGCGGACAGTAAGTTTCAGCCGAACACACTACAAAACATCGCCATGAGGTTACAAAGTCAGCTTCAGTCGTACGTTTTCGGCTCAGCTATCGGTTCTGCTTCGCGTTCAAATTTGTGAGTTGCTCCGTCTTCAAACTATGTAATTCGTAAAAAACTTCTGAGATCAACTTCGTATAGTCTCTTTTCTGTCGATCTTTCCCTCTGATACTACAAGTCACTAACAGCTTTTATAGAGGATTGTTCAGGTCGGAAAGTCGCTCTTCGTATCGGACCATTTCTCGAGGGGGCCCTAACCTTTGAGGACCGGGCCTACTGTAGTTTATGGGGAATTCGGGTAACGGGTTTTCAGCGAATGCTAGGTCACAAGATATTTGCACACGAGGCTTTAATGCTGGTTGCACTCTCATTCCGATTAAAGGATCCCACATTCCTGGCAAACTGGATTCGTGGTATGCTAAAACGTTTAAGCTTCTGAAAGTATAGACTGATTTTCCGCTACCTTAAATTCCTTTTCCAGCATATTTTCAGGCCTAACTTTCGGGTTTTTGGTTTTCGCGGGTTAAAACTTAGGCTGAAAGGTAAGATAAGTGTCGCCGGAAACGCCCGGACCAGGACGCTCTTCTACAAAGTTGGTGACGTAAGTCACTCCAAGATGGATAACAAGGTTGCGTATGACCTAAGTTATGTAAATACCTTCACAGGAATCATGGGATTCAAACTCTGATTTTTCTATTAATCTCACCTATTTCAATGAAATTTACTTCAGAATACACTTGATACACTTCTTATGTCGACACAGATATGTTATGACTAGAAGACGCAATGAATTGAGATGACGTATTTGAGCTAGCAACTTCCGAGTACAATGTATTCGGTATTCTCACTGCTGCATTCTTTCTAAATACTCACCACTACTTAGACTGCCTAGTTAAACTCTCTACCTTAGACCTACTATTAATCTATGAGGTAGACAGCGACCTAAAGGTAAACCGTCTTTTTACACGAATGGCTTGGGATTGTTCACTTACATTTGCTAATGTACTATTCTCCCTACCCTCCCTGTTCTACTCAGACTTTCAAGATCTCATTACCACTATCGCTTACTACACGCCTGAGTTAATTTTCGGTACTCGTGATTCAATCTCAGCCTACTGACTTAACCCAGCTGTCAGTCATGCACCCGCAGCTTCTTTTGACACTTACCAGGACTTAACAGGTACTACGTACTCGGAGTTTACTGACTATTTAACCTCCTTCCTTTCGTTCGTCTCTTATGTTCTACTACTAGTTGCCGTTACTCGGATAGTCTCCATCTCGAACGCCGTAGACTCCTACGTCTCCAGAGCTTATTACTATCTCTACTCCATCTCTACTGAGGTGCGCTTCCAATTTGAGGCCGGTTTACAGGCTTTCTTCTTTGTTTTCCTTTACACATCCATGATGATGGCAACATTTGATGACGATCAAGAGGAGCTACTTGAGTTTTTCAACACCATGTGTTTCTACTTCTTTTTGTTCACATTGGTGTACTACTTTTACAAATACTCTATACACTACTTTTCATTCTTGGAAGCAGCAAAGAGGGACACCAAAGCTACCTCACCTTTTAGCCAATTTCTGTTTGATGCTTTAAACATTATTGCCTTTGTGCTGCGATTCCTGGTACTGATGGCACGTCTAAACATCTATGATGGTGTTGATGACGTATTGGATAGCTACTATATCTTCATGGCTGATTTTGAAGAGGAGGAGTATTTTTCTGACGCCTTTTTCTCACTCTTTTCTGTTATGTCATTCGACACAGACGTACATGACGACCGTTCTTTCCTCTTCGAGGATGAGATGGACTTCTCTGCTGACCTCTTCACGCTCTACTTCATTCTATGGGGTAAGTTTGCCTACTTCTGACTCTTTATTCTTGAGGAAATCGCCCGTGTTAGCCTAGCACTTTATGTTACTTACCTCGTCCTTTTTGAAATTAATGCCGTTAACCGTTCGTACTCAGAAGATGACTACCTAACGTCTAAACGCTCTCACTAAGGAGAACTAATTTTGTTTTTTGGAGATATAAATGTACTAGTATTGCTATTCTTATTCCTTTTTAGTACATTAGCTACTAACGCTAATACGTCACTTCACCTACTCTTAACAGCTGAGTTACTATGAATTACCTTATATGCCCTAACGCTTATAGTGGGCCTCGTATACGACAACTTGAATCTCCTCTCTTTAACTTTCTTCTTCTTAATATTCTCAGCAGTTGAGTTCGGCGTAGGTCTTGTCATTATGCTCCTACAGCATCTTATAACCCGTACTCTTAACCTGGATGCCGGAGGTAATACCCCCTTTAAGTTTACTACCGCCTCGTCTCAGACTCTCCTAGTAAACCGCCTAAACTGAAAATTATAGGGCTATTTAGTCAAATTTCATGCTAAACGTCAGTTCAATTGTCCTGCTAGTTTTTTTATCAATGGTATCTTATGCTTTATACCTCTCTTCCTTTACTAAATTTCTCCCCGCAAGTCCCGGTGCCTCAAGAGAAGACCAAGAGCGCGTATCGTTTGAAAGCGAGAACTCACTCGTTCTACTCTTTAACCTAGGATTATGAGTAAAACTCAGGCTGCTTTACTACATCAACAACTGAGTTTACACCACAAATCACAAGCGTATTGCTGTGAATTACTACTTCTTCGTTATATTCTCTGGTATCTGTGGAATGGTTCTAGCCACTATTATTAGGCTAGAGATGGCTTACCCTGGAGTAGGTATCCTAGCCGGTGACAGCCTTCAGTACCTAAGTGTTGTAACAGCCCATGCAGTTATTATGGTATTCTTCATGATAATGCCATTACTATTCGGAGCTTTCGGTAACTTCCTTCTCCCAACCCAACTGGGAGTTCACGACGTTGCCTTCCCTCGACTAAACAGTGCTGCCTTCTGATTTCTACCAGCCGGACTACTTATGCTTGTTCAGCTAGTTTGTCTCGATCGTCGTTATCAACGAATGAATTGTTATAACATTCGAGAAATCCAAACAATCCTTAAATCTAAATATTCTCCTAATACCGCTGAAACTGCAGATGTCCACTTTGGTTTAGATGAGACCGCTGTAGGAGTACGCTACTTAGTTTCTGGTCTTGAATTTCTTGATACTTCAGTATTCACGTATTACAAAAATGCTCTCGTTACAAGTCCTCGGTACCGAGCTTGACACGAGTTTATTCACAAGCCTATCGGGGAGTTCGATTCAGTGAAGCTTTTCATGAGCCGATGCTCTTTTATGTTCGGAGTTTTACAAATGATGTATGAAGATGAATCCTTAAGTATTCTCCACTTATTTGGTTCTGAGCGATCCACACTTGTAAGCGGACCCTCTTCACTAGTACAGCAATTCGTTCCTTCAGCTTCCTCAACTACCCAAGTTTCTAAGTTTACCTCAGCTGACCTAAAAACAGCTCTTTATAACTTAGATCCTTCATACTCCATTAGTCAGTCCCCGCTATTTGACTACCCAGGTGATAGGCCTGTCGTTTTACTAGGTGAGGCAATTAGATCCTACTCTACAACTCTAGTATACTCCTGCAGGAGTATAATCGACTATTCTGTGGGTGTTGTAAGGCTTATTAGCCTTTTACCCGCTTCAGCAGAGGGTTGTACCTTTAGGCTTATTAGCTGTATCACTTCCTTATCCACGACTGTTAGCTTACCGGTAGTAACCGAATCCTACTCAGCTATCTTAAACTCACCTCTTTTTATCCAACTCGCTTCTTCTCGTAAAGTTGAGGAGTTGACACAGGTCGAAGGTAACCAATCTGATTATTCAACATCAGACCTAACCACTGCTAGTGTTAGTGAAACCTCAACGTCTGCTTTACAAGAGGGACTCACGGATCAGCGGTTTGTACGTTTTATGAACCCCGTCTTCCAGTATGATTTCAAAGTCGGAAATTATATTCCTGACGAGGCCAAAAAGCTAAATCCTCACCTTTTCATGACGATTAAAGACGTAACCACAGGAATCCGAAAGTCATCTTGATTTACCTCTGCAGACTACTCCCGTCTTTTACAGAGTAACATTGCCTCTCACATGCTTTACTTTACCGACTGCCCACTTTACGGACCCGAATCTGCTAAACTAGCTTCTACAGCTTCGGATTTAGATGGAACTTTTACCCCTAACGCTTATTATTCTACTAATGTTAGTTTCACTGGTGGTTTCTATAACTTTTCAGTCCTACTTTCGTCATCCTCGGACGTGCTTAATTCCCGTTGACTTGCTGTAAACGCTCTCGACCAGAAGTTTTACCGTATGTTTGCCACAAGCTCGTTACAGCAGCGAATTCACGCTAACTGACGACAACTTAAATTCACTCGAGAAGCTTGACGTTGTAAACTATTAGCTGCACGACACCAAAACACACTTTACAAACGATACCTAAATGAGGATTCAGTTGTATGAGCTGTTGAGCGAAATGCTAAAGACGTCCTACCTGGTTGAGCTATGATAACTCCCTTTTCAGCTCGTTCACGTTTCACAGCCATTGGAAAAGTGGATATTGGACTAATGGGAGTCTTCCTTGTTCTAAATTCATCAATCGTAAGTTCCGCAAACTTCTTGGTAACATACCGTTACCTAGCTACACTTAATAACCGTAAAATGCGTGACGCTAGGTCCTTTTTCACTGAAGGTCTAATGGTTGCATCCTGAATGATGATAGCAGCAAATCCCATGCTTGCAATTGGAATTCTAATGCTACTATCTGATCGTCATTGACAAACATCCTTCTTTGACTATTCGGGAGGGGGTGACACGGTTCTTTTTCAGCACATGTTCTGATTCTTTGGGCATCCTGAAGTATATGTTATTATGATTCCTACCTTTGGATTTAACAACACGATACTCTCATTTTACCTCCGTAAACGTGTTTCAGCTCGTGCCAGTCTTCTCTATTCTATGTACACTATCGCATTCCTTGGTTTCTTTGTTTGAGGTCACCACATGTATATGGTAGGTCTAGCTCATACGACTCGAATGCTTTTTAGTACTCTGACTGTTATGATTTCAGTACCAGCAGCTACTAAACTAATGCACTGATGTGTAACTTTAGTAAATAGTTCTTTTGTACTCGAACTTCCTATGGTATTTCAACTCTTATTTATCTTCTTCTTTGTTTCTGGGGGAATTAGTGGTATGGCTGTAGCACACACAGGTATGGATATCCTCTTCCACGATTCATTTTATGTAGTTGGTCATTTCCATGTTATGCTTGCTGGAAGTGCTATGCTCGCTTCCTTCGGGGCATTTTATTTCTACTTCCCTGCAATCTTTGGAGTTAAGTACAGCCGAATCTACGGATATCTACACTGTCTTTATTATCTAATCGGTCAGCTAATGACGGTTATACCCATGTTCTGACTCGGTTACGCAGCCATGCCCCGCCGTGTTCTAGACTATCCTGCAGCCCTAGGTGGGTGACACGCCGTTGTCTCCGCCGGACATATGCTTAGTGTAGCTGGTATGATGGCCTTTTTTATTATGATATTCGACAGTATTCGACAAGGTCGTGCTGCTACTCGAAACTCATTCGGTGTCGCTCGTTTTAATACTCGACTAAACTTCTACATTTATGAAGGAGCCAGGACTTGATTCTTACAGCGTAAGGGTTGATATCTCTCCCGATTTAACCGTCACAATTCTGTTCGCATGAACAAACTAAACTACGTAAACAATGAGTACCTTGAGACTACTCTGTATTCATACGTGATTTTACGCAAGTAGTTCTATAGTAAAGTTGCTAAGTGAGACTTTAATTTTACAAACATTAATGATAATAACCCTCTTTTACTTTGTTAACACATTTAACGTGCTAACAGTTTGGTACCTCGCTGGAATTTATCTCGTACTCCTGGGTTGACTGTTATTTCTTGATGACGGTGATATATTCGTAGGTTTTCTATGAGTAATCGACTTAGGGGTAGGTCTAATCTTCTTTATGTTTATACTGCATTACTCAACGTTTCTACACCAAAAATCGAATATTAACAAGACTAGTCGAGAATTCAGCTTCTCACTCGTCGCTCTCACTTCGGTAATTTTCACCTTCTTTTTTATTTCGTCACCCACCAGTAGCTTTTCGTCCTCGGTACTATCCAAAGTTTGGGTATTTTCTGTGAGTTGGTATGACTACTATGACTTCTTTTTCTCGGCTACGGTAACCGACTTAAATCTACTTCACGAGATCTACTTTACGAATAATAGTTTCGAATTTTTTTTAATTAACTTTTTTCTGTTGTACGGTATTATTGCAAGTATCTTAATGTCGTTTTTAGTCAAACGTATTTTTAACTTGATGAATTTCTCTCAGCTTCGTGATCAGAATTTCTTATCACAAGCTAGGGCCACCTATTTTATTCGTAACCAGGATTATCTTAAGCAGCAAGCAACTTCTGCAGGTACTAGGGTTTGGTTTAAAAAGAAAAATCCTAAAATCTAATGATCTCTAAGCAAACTTGACTTCACGCATCTGACAATACTAATGTACGTTGACTGAAAACATTCCACCTCTACAAGGGGTTTCATCGTAGGAGCTCAACAGTAGGCTTTTTTATCAAGGGTTCAGCTAGGATAGTAGAACCTCCAAGGCTCGAGTACAAGGGGTTCAAGTTCAAATTTAATAAGAAAGGGGACATCTGCCGTATGATTCTAATCAGGGTTGCCCGCGTACTTAGGAGAATCGATGGTTCATCAACATCCTTCCCCTCCAACACTGGAATTCTAATTAAGAAAAAACAGAACGTTAAGTCAAAATATCTACATGGACCCTCAACTTATCACTTAAAACGTAAAAAATTCAAAACATTATACAAATGTTTAGTCTAACTCACCCAATAACCATGGTGAATATAGCTCAATTGGTAGAGCGCTGGATTGTGGCTCCAGAGGCTGCAGGTTCGACTCCTTCTTTTCACCCTCTATTTCTATGACATATCTAGTTCTATATGATCTACTTAATGCATCTAGTGCAGTACCCTCAGTTAACTCTGCCTCCCACTCAAGCGCCCCAACATCGAATGTTGCCAGCCTACTTCAGTTTACAATCCCCGATGGGAAACTTTTCTACCCAGAACCTTTTATTGCATCTCCTTCGTACCTGCACTCAGACCTAACCTACCTCCACATTTTTCAGTACTGGTACTGACTCTGATTCATGTTTATTTTCCTCATCTGTTTCTTTTTCATAAGTTTCCTCTGTACTATCAGATGATGTACAAATAGAGTTCGACCACGTCGTGAGACTAGAGGTGTTAGCCGGTCTAAATGTGGTGATCTTATTACTGCCTGTGTACCTGTTTCTTGAGCTGCCTCAATTATTATTAATGAATCAGCCGATGCAACAGACCTTAATGACGGGTTTGGTACCGCTGAGCTGGTAGTTGGTGTACGAGCTTACCAGTGAGGTTGAGAGTACTACTACCCCCGATCCATTGACCTTAACTACAACGTCAGGCCCAGCTACTCATCTTTTGTTGGAAACTCTCTGAAGTACAACTTCTCTTCTGGAAAATCTCTTGCAACTAATAATCTATGGCGAATGTACCAAAACAAACCTGAGGACAGGGTCATAACCCCTGCTCATCTAATGCTCATTCCCCTGGACTCGGGCTCCATGACAAACTTCCTTAACTTTAAGAACATCGGAGTTAACACTCTTCAAGAATCAACGGCATTTTCAAAAATCCGTAATTCCACAAAAGTCTACAACTCACACTTAGTACATACACCTTCAACGTTTACTAATAAATACTACTCTATAAACAGCACGTTTAGTAACGAGAATGATTACTTAACAACTTCTTCCTTCGGGCTTAGAAAACAACACAATCTATCTTCCGCCTCCTCCTACGGTAACTCGTTCGCCTCAACAGTCCTTGACTCTCAAAGCTTCGACAAGTTTTTAACAACAAACCTTAATGTTAACTCAAAATCTACTTCTGAGTCGTCTTCGCTCGCCCCCTCTCCCCTATCACTAGGTCGAGACGAGTCGGTGACTTCAACCCCTAACACTGCCCGACTTAGTGGCCTTTTGTCCCCTAACGCTTCCGCCCCCTCATCGTTAACTAAATTAGTTGCTTACCCCTCACTTTTGTCAAACATAAATGACAACAGTGACAAAGCTGGCCTTTCTTACCCCATTACTAAGCTAACTTCCCCTAATGTCGTTAGTGGTGAATTCCAAAACAGTGGTCTTACCTTACAACAGGCTCAGTCTGCAGACTCCTCTTCTGTAACTAGTGATTATAGCTCTCTGACGCGGGGAAACTCCTCTACATCCGCTAAAGTTTTTAATTTGAGTGGTCCTAACTCTAAGGTTTTGCTAGGAGATCAATCGATTCGATCCCATGTGAACCTTTCCCCTAGTAAGTCCAACTACAACCTTTCTGCTGGCTTAAATACACTGACTTCAAACGCCCAGTTTGGGTCACGATTTGGTCAACAAGGTAACAGCTTTAGTAACGCTCTAGCCTCTGAGTCAGATTACGCTGACTACTCCTTAACCAACAATCTAGCCAGTTCTCGGTCATTTTTGTCTGAATCGCATCCAGCTGTTCTCTCCTCCCTACCTTCCGGATCCAATTCTTTAAACTACGATTCTACAACAGCCACTACTGGTACTACGTCTTACACTGCCGACGGTGAACTACAGGAGTCTAGTAAGAGATCTAAGTCATCCGTAGGTGACGTCTTTGTAGGTTCTCGTGAGAAGACACCTCGTGCTGTCAACACAGCGTACTGATCAACCTTCTGAGCTACTACTAACCCGTCACATCGTGTTTCTTCAGCTCTTAAAGCTAACCTGGAAAGAACAAGCTTCTATTTACCTACCTTTACTAACTACTCTGATTACGACTTTAGGAACGATCAGGCAATAGATATGCTCGAGGAATTATTTTGGGAAACTAGCTACTCAGGATACAACTTCTACGACTACATGACTATTAACCGTAATCAGTCTGCAGACCACACCCCCTCTGCTAGGGACTTCAAACTAGAGAAGCAGTTTTACTCGTCAACTCTAGGTCTTGAAGTCGACAACTGCCCCCTAACTTCGAAAACCCTTAAAGACTTGTCCCTAAGCGGTTCATACTATGGTAACAGTATTCAAATGGAAGACTACCTGGTGAAGCCATCGCAGTTAGCCACCCAAAATTTTGCCCTTCTTCCATTACAAGCAGACCTAAACGAGCTAGACGAGTCCTTCTCAAACTTCAAAGGTATTAATTCCCTTTTCTCAAAGTTTTCAGTCCTCCCTCTAGGTACTGCAACATCAACCCTCGCCCCAAGATCATATATCTCCGTTTTTAACAATTTCCGTAGTGACTTTGAGGATTTCAGCTGACACCGCTCCTCACCTATTGACGGTGACGGGTCCCAAGTAGGTTCAGATTTACGTCTCTCCAACCCTGCTACTCTTCGGCCATCTGTAAGGAACTCGATTGTTAATTACAATGCCTTCCAGAAAGTCTTTAAACCTCGCCTCGACGAGGGTCGTGCCCACTCTCAAAGCAGTTCTTTTGCTGACTTAGGGTTAAGGCAGCCTTTCCTTTCTGACTCCAAAGTTCCCTACCTACAACTACTAGGTAAGAACCGTGATAGCTTTTTTGAAACCCCCCTTTACAAAGCATCTACGCTCAACAACTTTAACACAGCTTCCTCATTGATGGATTCACTGAATACACCAATGTATGATTTTCCATTCATGCTAGCTCGCACTAGCGACACGATGCGATTTACTTGAGTTGACTGATTCTCTAAATGAAAGCATGTTGAAGTTCAGCCATCATCGGTATCTAGGTACTCCACACTCGGTGTACCGTACCTACGAAAGCCTTTTGACTTCAACAGTACTACCGGTGACAAGTTTCAGGACACCGAACTCTATTTTACTCGCGTAGCTCGTTCTCGGCGAAATTACCTAACTAACTGATCCTATTCACCCTTCCTATATAACCGTTCTTACATTTGAAACGCGGAATCACGGTTCGATTCAACATTCCTTAATTCGTATGAATCCCTAAGTTCTGCCAAGGTAGCATGTGACTGGATGGCTTGATACTGGAAATCCCCAGCTTTCACCTCTAACACCTCAAACAATTTAAATTACTCGTTATCAGGTAACGATATTTACAACAAATCAACTTGACGCCCCTCTACTTCAATAGCCTCCTACTACTATAACGTCTCCAAACTTGTTGACATCTTAAGTAAGCGGGAGTTTATTTACAGGCAGTACTTAGAGAATAGCCACTCAGCTGTTCACCTGCCTACTTCACTATGCGCTACCCCTACTAACCCTATTTTAACTGAGCTGAAGTCCTCATTCTTGTTTAGTGACCCTTCAAATTTCAGCTCAGAATACTCTCGGGATCTACTCTACACCTCAACACCTTACTTTAAGTTTATACTCTTAAAAAGCTTGTCACAGCAAGCTTCAGATCTTGTATCTGCTCTCCCACTTAACGCAAGCCTAATTACTGACTATACATTCTTTTACTTCTTTGGCTCAAGCACTCAGGAAATGAACCAAAACAGTGAGTTGTATAAAAGTCAATTTAGGCCCCTTAAGAAAGGAATTAGTAGTATGCTTAGGCTCCACGCAACAGGGGCTGTAGCCATGCCTATTGAAATTAGGCTCCAAGTGTTGGCATCGTCACGAGACGTAATTCACTCTTGAGCTATCCCATCGGCTAGTATTAAGATTGATTGTGTACCTGGTTACACATCTCACCGAATGATGAAATTCCTCTTAACTGGAGTTTATTGGGGTCAATGTCAGGAAATCTGTGGTCGTTACCATCACTGAATGCCCATAGTCGTCTATTTCATGAAACGTGACCTTTTCTTCTTATGATGTACGCACTTTGTCTTTGCTCCCGAGCCTAATTCAACGTGAGACATTGCTGATAAGCGATTCGCTGATTTTATCCGTTTTGCTTCATACGATAAGTCTTCATGACTTAACGAATACGGCTCATCCTACTAATCTGAATAAACTTAATGAAACTATCTTTAGGACTAAACTATAAATCCCGCAATACAGCAAGTCGAGCTTCTCAACATACACTAATTCACGGTACCAGTAGAGCGTGACTACGGAGTCGTCTTGTGGTACGGCGAGCTTACTTAGGCACAACCTCACCCTCACTTACCTACCCTCTTCTAGTAACACCGAGTCAGGTTTATGACCCCCGCTCCCTAAACGTCCATACGAGATCTCTTCTTGTGTTAAGTAATAAATCTCGAATTCAGAAAACTAGAGCTAAGAAGCGTTTGGCTAAAGAGCGTCTAGCCCAAGAACTCGTAGCTGAAAAACTCCGAATCAAGAGCCTTTTTATGAAAGACCCCTTTTACCAAGGTTCCTGGTCTTTATTTACTAAAGTCCATTTTCTATTTTTTACGCGCGACGCCAGGCCACTTTGATCACTAACCCAGCTTAATCTTCTTTCACTCTTCTCAAAGAAGTTAGTACACTATAGATCCCCTAAGTCGTTGGACGCCAGGCACCCCAAGGGCTCTTCCCCCTCTAACTTAACTCAGCTAACCCTCTTATCCATAAAATTATAAATTTAATGAGATATCCTAAACACTTAATACTCGATTTACAGACTCCTAGTGCATCTACTCTCTCCTCAAACTGAGACGGTGAGTTTGCTCGTGTCACGAACCTTAAACTAAGCCCCGAATTAAGTAATCTTGTAGTCCGTGAGTCTGCGTTTGCCTTAAACCCCTTCCTTAATTCTTCCCAAACTGCCACCCCCTCTTCAACGCTTACGGCTACTATATTTGACATCCATTTCTTGCGGAAAGAGAAACTTTATACCAAACTAAAGTACTCACGCTGTCCTCAATACGATATTGTGTCAGGTGGTTTTGCCGCTATACTCGCCGGTTTTATAGGGTTCTTAATCAGTGAAAAATTTGGAATTGAGTTAGTCGATTCAGCTGATTTCTATAACGCCCTTATGTACGGAGTCTTTGCTGCTTTTTCAATAAGACCCCTACTCCGTATATACTCAAAAGATGAGACGCCCTATAGTCCCATTAGCTTGAAATACCTATTACTCTTTCTCCACGACCTAATTATACTTCTACTTACCTCTCTTTCAACTAACTGTAAGAGAGCAATTGCCCTTTTATTCTCGCGATAAAACTGGCGAGGTACCCTAATACGGGTATCTAGTTTAAGGCACAAGCCTTATTTGTAACGCTATCTCTTATCTTTAAGTTGCGGACATCAGTATGACACTCGATTCCCAGCTTCGGTGGACTCGACGCCATTAACAACTGAGTTTGAAGCCTCGTATACCTTAGCGGTAACGTCATCTCTTACATGAATCACTACGTTAACAAACTCCTTCTCCCCTTTTCTAGTACGACCTCAATTATCGGTTTCATGCTACTCCTAACCATCATGATGCAGCTCATTTCCGGTTTCTTCTTAGGTTGATACTACATCCCTGAGCCTGGGCTCGTTATTGAACTACGTGAAGAAATGTTTAACGACACCCGCTTCGGTGTAGAGGTATTCTACATGCACGTACGCGGTGTAGACGTTCTCATGGTTCTCACCTACCTACATATTTTAAAGAAAGTCTTTATCAAGAACTATATTGTTGCTGAGTCAGACGGTTGACTTCTAGGAGGTTACGCCTTCTTCTGATTCCACATCATCGTCTTCTTTGGTATCTCCTTAAGCGCTACCCACCTAAGTGACCTTACGCTTACTATCGGTGCTAACATCTTCTGGTCAATCCTTAACTTCGCTTACAAGACCTACTACATCATTTTTACCAACAAGCACCTAAACACAGACCAGCTTACTCGTCTCATGATGCTACACTACTTCACTCCCTGATACTACCTCTACCTCGTCCAACTTCACGTGATGTTTTGTCACGAGTCTTGAGACACAGACAGTGGAGAGAGCACCCTTGAGGACAAGTCCGGTACTTACGTCTCATGGTTCTACGATGCCTTCCTAAAGGAGATTCAGGATGCTTGATTCTGAACTCAGTTCGTCTTTGTTTACTGAATTTTACACCACTTCCACGCCTCAACAGTTAACTACCACTTCTTTGAGCGGTGAAACATCTCCGAATTAGATGAAATAAGATTCTATGGAGTTGCTCCCCACTGGTATTTCCGCCCACTCATGGGTCTACTAACAATTACACCAACTCACTACGAGGGACTCCTCTGAATGGGTATGTGATTCGGCCTAGTAGCAGCTCTCCCCCTTATCAACGCCTTTTACAACTCTGGCCTACGCTACGTACCTGTGATCCCTATGCAGTCATCAATTGTACAGACTTCTGCCTTCATCCTCTACATGCTTTCTATCTACTGTGCTGCAAGTATGCTACCCTGTGGTCGCTACTACTACGACCCCGAAGGTGGTTACGTTGGTAATCCTTGAGTTAAGTTCTCTTACCAGTACGCCTACCTCTACATGGCCTGAATCATCCACCACCTAGATGTTCTTGAGCACTACTGCTTCCAGTATGCCAACACCTACCTCCTACGCGCCTCTAGCCTTTATTCTCGATCTTTCCGTCAGGCTAGGTCCACTACCGGTTCAGCAGCTCCTTCTAAGCTCATGAACTCTTCTTACAATAACCTTGGCGACGCCTGGTCTCGTAAGTAGAATTTCGAGGCACAAGCCTTAGGCCTAACGTTAACATTATCTTTAAGTTGCGGACATCAGTATGACACTCGATTCCCAGCTTCGGTGGACT
>ERZ1039804.775-NODE-775-length-19752-cov-6.401279_pt1 | contig 19752 bp, 34 predicted proteins | sample MGYA00383089_ERZ1039804 | MGnify/ENA primary metagenome ERZ1039804 (study PRJEB29581, sample SAMEA5548359) | metagenome | biome: marine; feature: coastal; material: water | depth 1 m | study: Short-term variability in the microbial, nano- and picoplankton dynamics...
CTTTTTAATCCATCGCTGTCGCGGCTTAAAGAAAAAGCTCACCTTATCTAAAAAGGTTTCACGATACCTTGGAAAAGCCCAATCATAAAGATTGCCGATATAGCTGATTGGTTTCGGAGCAAAGCATAATAGCCAATCTCTGACACCCCAAAGTTTAATTTGTTCTATTGTGTGTTTCATAATCTTATAATACTATTGTGACAAGTGAGACGATTGCTAAACCACAAACAGCTCCTGCTATTGGGTTGCCTAATCCATAACCGATACATCCACAAAGTGTGATGAAGCATAAGACTTTAATATTTTGTTGTAAGAGTTCCATAGTATTGTTATTGTCGTGGTTGTGGAGCAGAAAAGAATACAGCTCCTGCTTGCATCATTTCATTTAAATCTTTATTGAATCGAGATATATGTGGATCATTATCAAGGATAATTTCACCATTCTTAATCGCATTGAGTGTGCCGAGGAGCGCAAAGCACTTCTCTTGTAGTTTGTCTATTTTTTCTTCCATTATAATTTTGATATGTTTTCTAGTGCAGCATTTGCTTTTTCATCAGATAGATAACCCAACACACAATTTGTGATAGGAGTATCATATGTGATTTTATTATTCGAATCTAATACAGCAATCTCTAAACCTTCACTGTACTTATGTTCGACAACGCTTGCGCCATATCCATTTGAAAACATGAATATTAACTGGTATCCATCATAGATTTGCCTTTTTGAGACAGTAAAATTCTTTTCAATATTTAGTGTGTTTATATTCATTTAATTTTTTTTTCAATTTCAAATAATTGATCCTCGATCTCTCTCCTAGCTTGTTGTATTGAGGCTTCACTTTTCCAAATTTCTTTTAAAACTTCACCCAGATTGCGGCGGAGTTCTATTAATTTTTCATATTCTATTTTATCCATATTATGTCAAAGTTCCTTCTCGTAGATCAAACCAAGCATTAAGATTCTTAGAGTTAACGTAATCACCATTTGTCATGGTATAAACAACAACGTGATCATCTGTCTTATGATCCGATCCCAATTTCCAGCTGGAATATTTGGATTCAATCTCAGAACGATACATCGTCCCGTCAATATTTGGAGTTGTCCGATTGCAGAGAAACCAACCATTAAGAGCAGTCGTGACAAAGATAGGTGGAGCCCATTCTTCGTGCTCTGGCAGATCATCACTCTCATAACTATCAATCACAAATTCCTCAGAATAATTAGAGGAATGTTGAACAGCTGAAATGAAGTCAAATTCATTCACACCACTGTCAAGAACATAGGTTTCTCCACCTTTATTCTTCCAGTACTGGGGACATTCACCCTTTTCATCCCAATCGTGAGCGCCATAGTTTTCTCGATATTGTGTGTGTATAATAATCATAATTTAAGCAATTACTGTTAATTTATTCAGTTCACTAATGGTGTCGGGAAAAATCTCGTGTTGAGGTACACTTCGGAGATTGACTGAAGCCCGAGCTGAGAAGAAACATTCATCAGAATGATTATCCATGAGGTCTTTAACATACGTTTCGCGGATCTCATGATGAACTCCATCGCGGGCATCAGTGAGTGTGAATTTGTCCCCGTAAGGATTATCAACAATATATTTAATTTTCATAATAGGTCTTTCTCAATCTTATATGTATATTATAATCTATTTTACAGATTTTGTAAACAGATATATATCATTGATACTCAACGGCTTATGAAATTCGCTCAAGAGATACCCAAAAGTTCATAAGTCATTGATACTCAACTCTCTACATTATAGACTATATTGAAGACCATACGAGGATAATCTTGAAAGAGGAATCGAAGGATGTTGAATGAAGCCGCCATAATCGCAATGCAAAATGCAATGGGCATCGTTCCAATTATCACCAGATATATCAGCATTTCTTTAATTATTCTAAACATACTGTTCATAATATAGAAAATAAACAATATGTCAATACCATTCTAAAGAAATGTATGTAATCGATCAAATAGATCATTTATGGACTTCATAGAATTTTGCACATAATTTGGATCAGAATTGAAATCATGAATCAATGCCTCATTTTTATGCGTATTAGATGGAATCACCTCACATATTTCTTGCCCCAAAATAATACTAATAATTAGAGCATGATAACTAATCGATGAAATTCTTCTATGATCAGCTAAAGTCTTTATGAAATAATCAGCAGAATTTTTTGTGCTAAGTTCAGAACCATGCCGAACTTTGATTAGATCTTTAGTAGGGTTATATTCAGCCGCATGAAGTCTCTTATTTGTGAATATCACATCAGGTACAGTATCAATTGACATACCAATATCTTTACTCATCTCTTTTGCGCTGAAAGACTCTCGACACGATATATATTTAAATTTCTCAAGTCTTGAATCTATCATATTACTCTGATATACGGTGTTGATAAGAATTGAGTTCCATTTATCACCAATATTGAGAATATCACTTCTTCGATTATGATGGAAAGAGCCTTCACCATTAACTATAACCAAATCTGCACGATCGAATAGTGTTTTTATTTTATTTAAATCTCTGATCTCATCTTTAGTTATAGAGCCGATATACTCACATCCGACTCGCTGCAATTGATCTTTAATAGTTTCCATTACTAATTCACAACCAAAGTGTTTATATCTCGGTGTAAAACAATCATTATATACTGCTACTTTCATATTATTCTAAATCCTTTTTCTTTTACTAGTGTGCTTAATGTGTATTCTCTTTCAAGAGCATAATTATGTGGTTCTTCGGTACGATCCATATCATACCAAGTTGGTGTTGTTTTGAAATCAAAACCAATAAGTGTAACTCCTTTTATACCAAGGTCTTTTTTAGCTAGGAATGTATTTACGATACATCCAGCGCTTGGTCTTGGACCTACTTCACTTCGTAGATCATCTATAAAATCTAGTGGTATTTCAAAATCAGCCTTTACTGCTGGTCTTCCTTTAGGTGATACATGAGTGATCAAGCCCCTTATATTATATTTATTAATTCTGCCGATCCAATAGTTCACAGTATTGAATAGAGCTATATCTGGGTTGTATTTTTCAACACCTTTATTAAATGCGCAAACAATAGGCTTCTTAGCTAATTCGAGTTTAAGTTTACCCTCATCCATTGACATAGCATTACCAATGACCAGGATATCTTTATCCTTAATAATATTATACATTAATAGAATTTCTTTTGATATGGTTTCCTATGAAGTCCTTGCATATTCCTAGCATCATCAAATTCACCGTTATGAAAAATGACACAATCTACATACTCGAAACCAAGATCATTTGCTACATGCCAACGATTAGAACCACCCCAAACAACATATAACTTTTCTCCATTATCTGATGGCACATCCATCATCCTATTCCGATATTTACTCTTCTGCTCCAATAATTGCTCATGTGTTGAGTGTACCACAAGTAATGGAAAGTGTAAACCATTCTCTTTGATATCATCCATCACTGGTTGAAAGAATTCTTTTCCTTTATGCTTTTCTGCTTTGGGTACAGAAGCCCATAAATCTTTTACTCGCAATGGTGTTACTTCAATATTATTCCAAGTTGATCCGTGATATTTAGATTTTAATATATACATAGTCTCATTTATTAAAAAAGCTGCGAAGGCAGGGATCGAACCTGCGACAAAGTGATTAACAGTCACCTGCTCTACCGCTGAGCTACTTCGCATTATAAGTTTATTTATAAAAAGTGAGGGAGTCGACCGAAAGCGCCCAGTCCTTATCCTCATTATCAACCCGCTTTACATCACAGGAATTACAAACTCAATTAAAAATGGTGGGCCCGCTCGGACTTGAACCGAGACTCAACGAATTATGAGTTCGCTGCTTTAACCAATTAAGCTACAGGCCCTTAAAATAAATATACAATTATTATATCACTGTTCCTAATAAAGTGTGAGGGAGTCGACCGAGAAAAGCCCAATCCTTATCCTCTTTATCAACCTCCGCCGTCGCAGAGGAATTACAAACTCAACCTAAACACCAATCTAAGACTCGGTCAGATTCTTAGACTTTTTCGCCAAAGTATGCATTAATGATATAGGAGTCTTTCGACTCTCACGGCACATATGTCCGAATTTTGTCATTAAGAGGCATGGCAGGTCTACTGATCGCAGATTTGCCAGGCTGGTGCTGCGAAAACCTTTGAAGGAGCATCGACCACTGGTCACGCTTCGGATTAATAGTTAACGCCAGACAAACCATACGGTTCTACTCAATGCGTTATTAGAACTATTAAAATAAATCCCCTTTACTTATCGGGCGAAAGAGGGAAATGCCATACCGCAGCCTTAAGGCTTTGGGTATCAGCCATAAGGCCTTAAAAAAGAAACGCCCCAGTGGTGATCAATCCACTGCTCCCCGTTGCTCCTCGTAAGGTCTTTCAGGTGAGTAACCTATACTGCTCGTATGCAGTAGGAAGATATAGGACAAGATGGTAGCCCGACCAGGAATCGAACCTGGAACGCAAGATTAGAAGTCATGTGTTATATCCGTTTAACTATCGAGCCATAAATTGGTTGCAGAGGCAGGAATCGAACCTGCTCAAGAAGCTTATGAGACTCCTTTGGCTACCTAACCTCTCTACAATAAAATGGCACCCCTACCCGGAATCGAACCGAGATTATCGCGATGAAAACGCGGTGTCCTAGCCTTTAGACGATAGGGGCTTAAAATAAAATGGAGTTGCGCTGAGGAATTGAACCTCGGTTCTTTCTGCCTATCCCGTCGGATAATACTAGACTGTTTTTGAACCACATATAAACTACACAACATAAAATGGCGGAGAGAGTAGGATTCGAACCCACGGATGCTTTCACATCAACTGATTTCAAGTCAGCCGCCTTAAGCCAGACTCAGCCATCTCTCCTTAAAAATGGAGCTTCCTGACGGGATCGAACCGACGACCTGCTCAGTACAAATGAGCTGCTCTACCAGCTGAGCTAAGGAAGCTAAAAAATGTCGTAGGTTTGTTTTCGCGATGGCTACGTCCACCGAACTTATTAAAGAACAAAAAATTCTTTCTCGCCCCTCTCAACCGAAGTTGGTTTGGACACCATTTTTACAAGACGTTTAACTCTAATTTGATATTTGGCTTAGAGAGCCAGATTGATTGAATATCTTTCTCAATCTTATATGTATATTATAATCTATTTATCGGGTTTTGTAAACCCCTTTATGTCTTTCATTATCAATAATTTAGAGAATCATGTATTATAAGATCTCAAAAGTCATAACCCGTTGATATAGAATTTTATACAAATTATATATCAATTCTGCCAATATCAACCATAACTCCGAATCGAGGCTTTCCATCTGGTGTTAGATTCTGATATCGAATGGTTGCCATTTGACCAATGAATTCACTTCTCTTTTCCAAGAGTTCTGTAAAGTATTCATGAGTTCCTTGCATAGATGCTTCGAATTCTACACCATCCTTCGTCACACAACGGACTCGACCAGCCATAGTGGCTCTCATACCCTTACCAGCTGTGATATCAATCACCTTGAATTCATCATCAATGAACTGTTTATATTTAAGAAGTTTCTTCGAACGAGTATGTTCATATAGCATAGATGGATCACGTAACATAATTCCTTCATAGCCTTCTTCAATACACTCAGCATGATATTCATCAATCTGATCATGTGTAATCAATTTATTAAGAACAGGAACTACAAAATCGTGGTCGGTAAACTCATAATGAATAAAATCATATCGATCCATGAAGTCTTTATTAGAATCATTTTGATCATAGATATCAAAGATATATAACTTCAACTTATCTTTAATCTCATCCCAGTCACTTTCCTTGATAGATTTTTCTTTACTCTTTCGAGCTAGAGATGTGATCTTATTAAAGTCGTTATGAAGTCGGTGACAGTATAGTTCACCATCAAGAACCATATTTGGAAATTCATCAAAGAAATCTTTCAGACTCTCTTCAATAAACTTTGTGGTCACATACTGTTTTCCATTACGTGTGAATGCTCCATCCTTTGTGATGATACAACGCAATCCATCAAGCTTTGGTGAACCCATAATCTTTTCAGGCATCTTCTTACAATGTGATTCCCATTTATGTGCAAGGGTGCATTCGAAATAACCCTTTCCTTTATCGACATCATTGATATTGGTTGTGTAACCATCATACTTTTGTCGATCTTCCCACTTGCGGCGAGCAATAAACTTTGCTTGTTCAGATGGACTCATTTCATTTGATCGACCAACATTCTTCGCTTCACATAGAGTTGGAACACCGACAGTGATCTTTCCATCCACCTGTCCATGCTCAGTCCAGTATTTATCTCCTTCAACAAATACTTCCCATTGTTGAATAGCGCCAGTCTTCGATTTTTTGTATAGTTTTTCCATTATATTAGTTTTTTAAATATTTCAATTGTCTTTCTCACATCATAGAGCGCGTCGTGTGCATCATTATCTTCATCGAATTCAATTCCAAGGAATTCACACATGGTGCATAATCTGAAATTCTCGATCTTATGTCTGCTATCTCTGACCAAGAAAGCAAGCTCTCTCATCACACATAGACTTGGATTCCAAAACCATGCGCCATAATAATTATCTCCACATCGATCAAATAGTGATCGAACAAAGTCTTCATCGAATGGAGAATTGTATGCAATGAACTGAGCCTTATCACTTCTATCATACCTATTAATATGCTTGCCTAGAAAATCACAGAAAACTTTATGCGCCTCTTTCATGCTATATTCATTTGATAACAAATCATCAACTGTCTTATGACAGACTGCAATCGCAGCTGGATCAATGGTGTCTATCATCTCTGGTCGAATCGTGATGTTGATCTCATCTAATACCTCAGATGCATCTTCATTAGTCACAATAGCCGCGAGTTGAACAATCTCATGTCTTTCTCTAACAACTCCAGTTGTTTCTGTATCAATGAATATCAGTTTGCTCATAGTGTATTAATATAATCTTTCAAGTTTTTCTCTGTATTCCAACCCAAGGCTTTTGTTTTATCTGTTATGACATCGCCTGTCATTCTATTGCCTTTTCTTTCAGGCAACATTTGAATATCACCATTTAACATCTTTGCGACATCTAAAACAGAATAAGATTCCTCTGATCCAATTCCATATCCATCACCTTCACCGTGTTCACCGATTAATACAAGAGCATCAATGATATCATCAATGTGTGTAAAATTTCTTTTTTGAGTACCGGGTGATACAACGGTCAATTTCTCACCTTTCTCTATCTTATCTTTGAATAGAGCGATAAGTGTCGCATACTTTCCTTCTTTGATTTCTCGACCTCCATAGACATTATAGAAATATGATATGGCGTATGGCATATCATACCACTTGCCGTAGTTCATTACAAGTTCGGTATTCTTAGCCTTACTGAAAGCATAAGGAGACGCGCCTGCGCCGTTATCACTAAACTTTGTGCTACTACCAGAATAGACGAGCTTGGCTCCGACCTCTCTTACATATTCAAGCACTTCGATAGTTCCCTTTGTATTATATTCGTGGACAAGTCGAACATCACTAAAACTCTGTTCAACACGAGAATATTCACCTAGATGATATACAATATCGGGTGTTCTCATAATGGGTGCATAACGAATATCGCATGTAGGAGCATTGATATAATTAACTCCATCGATATGATTATCAATTGAGCCAGTAAAATAATTATCTAGACTTGTGACATTATATCCATCTTTATGTAATCTCTCACATAGATGACTTCCAATGAAACCTGCACCACCTGTTACTAATATATTCTTCATTATTTCTTGTATTTGTAATACACTGCGATCATCACGATCACAGATATTCCACTTAGAATATAATTGATACAGAGCCAATAGTCAAACCCAAATTTCATTAGAGCATATCCAAGAGCTGCCATATAGCCAACAATTGACATAAAACATAGCATAATGCTCACATCTTCAACTGATTGCGTTTTAATTGATTTGAAAATCTGGGGCCAAAAGCATCCGATAAAACAAATATTGTAGATAATTCCAAGGGCATTCTCAACCAACATAGTCATAAATTTCTTTCCAATTGTTAACACGCGTTACACGATCATCAAGTATATCGTCTTTATTATAGATATGATCTAAGAGAAATGTGTTAAGACCCATTGTTGCTCCAAGATCTGCATTTTCAGATTTATCTTCAACCCACATAAAGTCAGAATCTCGATAGCGTTCAAGAGCTTCATCCTTATCATCTCCACATCCAAGGCAGACAACACGTTCGAAGACACCTTCACCAAAGATTCGATCAAGATTCTGTTCACGAAGTTTGATAGCCCAAGGATCATCGCTCATAGATGTAATACAATGGAATACTGCACCATGTTCTTCATGCAACTTGCGAACATATTTCACAGCATCTCGTAGGGGTGGAAGAAAACCAATTGCAGCTGATTCGCAGAATGTCTTACATAGTTCCTTTGATTCATCTCGTGGAATTCCATAACACTTATCCATTGCATATTCATTAGGATTCACTTGACGATAACCTTTACGGTGCATCCACCAATGATAACTTTGAGCCCAATCAAGAAGGACTCCATCACAATCTGTTAATATAATCATAAATTTATTTTTTTACCTCTAAGATTCTGGACTTGTTTATATATTCAAGCCCACGCCCACCATTTCCAGTTTGGATAATGACTTGATCATCTTTGCATACCTTAAAGATTTCGCCAGAGCCAATCATTATATCTCCAACGGTATATGTTACATAATCACCTTCTTTAAATGGGAAATTTTCGTGCATTCTATGTCTATTTGAATTTGTGTACATTAATTATATATTTTTTAAAATGAAAATATCTAGGTAAAGGAAAAGGAATATGGATGTTGAAATCAATAGCATTGATAGATCAAGTTCAGGTATGATGGAAAGTGGTATAAGTAAGGCATTGCCTATCATTATTAAGAGTGCAAACTTTTTCATGTAGTATATATTTTCTTTGTTAATAATCTAAGGTTTGAAAGAATCCGTTGAGAAAGCGGAAGTTTTCTTTTAATTCGTTGTTTGTATCTATAGCTCATATCTATATTATATCAGAGTTCCTATTTGTTTATTTGCGCTTTGAGCCTTTCAATCTCTGCTAAGAGTTCATTCATTTCCTCGATGTATTCTTCAGTGCTTTCCATCAAGATGCCGTCGGGGTCTTCGATTCCGAATTCGTGGTTTTTGTATCGTGTGTTGTTTGTGCTTTTCATACTATAATTATATCTGAGTTCCTATTCTAGTCCTCTAGAGTGTTACGCAATCTCCGAATAAGGTGACCATCGTGACCTTGATTATGGACCACATTAAGAATCATCTTCTGCGAGTCTATGTCACCCTTAAAGGCTTTCATTATCTCAGTAAGAGTATCACGAAGATGTTTCTTTTCGTCTTGATTCTTCCTTGCCCTGTCTCCATTAGCATTAGCTTCATTTCTGAATAGTTGGGCGTAGTGTGGTGTTTCGTATCTGCTTTCCATCCTATTATTATATCTGAGTTCCTATAAGTGAATGGTTAGTTTGTGCTTAAAATAATTGTGTTGACCAGCGGCGTGTCTTCTCTATGAAGCTTTTACCCTCCAGAGTGTTGGCATACTTATTAACTGTTAGCAATTGAGAGGGCTTCCCGAATCTAAGGCGCTCCTCGACTTCAAGAACTTCATAGGTGTATAGTCCTGTAGCACTAGGTCTAACTGAGCCGTCTCCAAGAACATAATCCCCGACTTTATACTTTGTTTCTTTATCTTTCATACCTATATTATATCTATGTTAAGCAGGAACTGCAATTACGAGGCCGATATAGCCCATGATTCCAATAGCCGCTCCGATAGCGGCTGAGAGTGTGATTTCTTTTAGTGTTTTCATAATTATCTTTCTCAATCTTATATGTATATTATAATCTATTTTCGGGATTTTGTCAATGGTCTTATCTCTCTGATTATCAACGGGTTATGATATCAAATCATAGAAGACCTCAAAAGTCATAACCCGTTGATGTTAACCAACTTCCAAAAGGTCACCAAGACCCAGCTTGTGGAATTTTCCACCCACAAAAACATTGTAGTATTCGACCAGCGAAGCCACATTGACCATCCGGCACACATGGCCGCGGGGAATGATAGTTCCAGCAGGAACTTCATTAGTGATTTCATTGACTAGAACCCAGTTTTTTGTATTTTTCATAATTATCTTTCTCAATCTTATGTATATATTATAATCTATTTTCATGGATTTGTCAATGGTCTTATCTTGTTGATTATCAAGCATTTAGGGCATCCCCAAAAGAGACACCCTAAAAGTCATAAGTCATTGATTATCAATGATTAGAGATTCTTCACTTTCTCTCTTAGATGATCATAATATTCTGAGATAGTTTGTTTGAGTGGTTCTTCCCAGTCCTCTTTCTTCTCAATAAATGTGATTGATTCATCCGAACCATCAACAACCATCACAGTAACCAATTGATCAATCTTGATTCCTGTTCGTTCCTCAAACATTATAGCATAAGCACACTCCTGCTTGAAATATCCTGATATCTGATCTCTTGTCTTGACCCTACTGGATGTCTTGAAATCGACAATTGATAGAACACCATCAAACTCACAAATCAAATCAACTCTTCCTGCTAACATCAATTCATCTGAATATAGAGGCACCTCTTGCATTATAATGTTATCGACCTTCTTATCCAATACCTTCTTCATTGCATTCCATAACTGAAGCACATGAGGCATCGTTCCTTCTTTTAAGTATTCCTCTTCATTATTGATATACTTCTCAGCAGTATTATGAACAGCATTACCACGGGCACAAGCATGACGAGATACCCGATTAGCTTCTTCTTCCCCAACTGCTTTTCTCCAAGCAATGATTCCAGCTTTTGTGGCATGACCCAGTACAGTAGTTACTGAAGGATAGAATACACCTTCTGGTGTTTCATAGAGTCTACCAGCAACTGTTGATTTTGCCGATAGATCATAACCAAGTTCAAGTGGTTTATGGTTGAATCTAGTAGTCATAATTATCCATATAGAGCTCGTGCTCATATTGATTAGCGAAGTCTTGCTTGCCTTTCATGTTTTTATTGAACTTTTTTGCTCTGCGTTTCTTCTGCTCAAATGGATCATAATCATTGAGTTGATCCCTTCGTTCTCTTTTACCTTTTAGATTCTTCTGATTCCTTTTCATATTAATAATGATCGATATTAGCTTCCTTGCCTGCAGCCTTCTTAATTCCCTTTAGAACATCATTCCAACCTGAACCAGCCTTTCGGATCGCTGATACAGAGCCTTGAAATGAAAGGGCAGGAGCACACACTCCTCGGCAAACCTTGCCACCCTCGCCACATTCGCAGTCTTTTCCAACAGGATCATCTCGTTTGGCAATGGGGTGAATTTCTTCCCAAGTTTTTTCGCATTTATCGCAGTAGTAGTCGTATGTCATAGTGTTTTAAACCAATGTGGTGTTTCTCGATTCTTCCATGTCATAGAGAATCTTTCTTGTTTTGTTTGATAGAATTTTTGATATGAACCAACGGGATCATCATAATCCATACACTCGGGGTTAGAACCCATAGCAAGTGCAAATGGTGTCATATACGATTTCTTAATATTCTTTGGTATCTCCTTTAGAATATCAAGGAGCTTTGTTTCTGATATATGAATCTTTCCATACCGATGAGTATATTCTTTACAAAGACACTTGAATAATTGATAATGCCATTTATAATTCATATGTGATTCCATAGTCCACAAAGTAGATGGGTGTTTCATATGAACAGCTTTATATAAAGTATATTCTCTTTCATCTGATAATTCCCAATATTTAGACATTGTTTTACCAGAAACTGAAGGTCGCCTTGATTCTTCGCCGTCGAGTATGCGATGAGCTGTTGAAAGCATTTGTGCTGATTCAAGAATCATTTTGACTACGTGCTTGTCACAGTGCCACTTAGCGGCAACTTCGGGTACAGGAGATAAGGCAAAGATATTCATAATGTAATATTATATATTAAATCTCAATTATTTCAAGAATTTTTTCCTTAAATCAATCTTGTGATTTCTCTTTTCAATTGATTCAAGCCTCCTTTTGAGAGATGATACCTCCTTTTGAAGAGTATTAACCAATTCAATTAATTCTTCCTCACTCATTTCACGAATGTCGGAAAAACAGATTTAATAAGACTCTCTGATACACGTGAGTATTCTTTCATAATATTACCATCTTTGGCGAGACAGACAATGTTAGCATCTTCTTCAGTTAAGCTCTCAAGAATCTCGATAAATATCTTCTCCTTCTTTATAGCATTTACAGAATTACCTTTGATACATTTACCCAGCTGTTTGATCTTCTGATCGGGCTTCCCATAAGGTTCTTCTTCACAAGTATATGGTGGATTACCCTTGGGTAGATCAAGTTTAACATCTTCATGGAAATTCAATTGAAGGATCGTTCGAAGTGAAAACGAATCATTTTCCTTCAAGATCTCTTGGCGTTCAGCACGTGTAGGTACCTCTTGAATTTCAGTGAATATTTCGTGTAGTGTCTTTGTTTTCATTATATTATTTATTTAATTTGGAAATCACCAGCTGCTTCAACCAACATGTTGCAGCGCTTAGTAATAAGATAATTGAGAATGTCTTTCTTTGGTTTCATACTCTCTTCACCAGTCTCTTTATGAATAGCCTCTACAATCTCTTGTGGAATGTAATCGAGATCAATGACCTCTCGATTGCGGTGGAAGTTACGCAGAGTTTCTGTTTCCATAACAGATTCTAAATTGTCTTTACTTTGGTACCATTCTTGAATCTTCTTTGCTCGCATCGGCTTTTGACGAAGACCATCTGTGAATGTATTATCTGGACTTAGAATATTTGGAACTCCATCACTACTATCGCCCTTACAGATGTGTTCGAATCGATAATAAAGTGGATCATCAATTGTAATGAAATCACGTTTCATTGGACTGAACTGTTTCACATTAGAATAGCGGTGAAGTTGAAGGAAGTCTTTATCTGCTGATACAATGACAACTGGTTCATTCTGACCAAACTCTTGGGTAGATTTTGATAGAACAGCAATAATATCATCAGCCTCTGCATTCTCAACATATACAACTGGATATGGAAAATGTTCTTTTAATTCATCACGAACCATATTGATTAGACGAAAAAACTCTTTCCAATCAAGGGGCGATTCTTCACGGTTCTTCTTACGACCAGATTTATACTGAGCATAAGCCTGTTTCCGCCATGATCCACCATCACACGCAATGACAGTCTTTCCATATTTCTCGCGGAATTTAAGGTTGTATTGCCTTACACGATTAAGAATCATATGGCGAATTAGACCTTCCTCAATATCTTGAGGTCGATCTTGTGAGAAGATTGCCGCGATGGCAATGGCTGAATAGTCTATAATTATCATGATATATTATTTTACTTTTTTTTTATTTTTTTTACGTTCTAATTCGATTTAGGATATAAATATATTATATGATATACTACTTATACAAGACAGTCAACCAAATTAATAACAAGGAATACATTGGGGTTCATCATGGTGAGCTTAATGATAGATATATGGGATCGGGTGTTTTACTTAAAAAGGCGATTAAAAAATATGGTAGAGAAAATTTCAGAAAAGAGATATTAGAAACCTTTGAAGAAAGAGAGAAAGCATTTGAGAGAGAAAGGGAAATTGTTACAGAGGATTACGTTTCAATGAATCACACTTATAATGTTGCTTCTGGTGGATGTGGTGGTGATTTAAGGAGTGGATTAAAATGCTCGGATGAAACTAGAAAGAAGATAAGTGAAGCTGCTATAAAGAGAAATGCCGATCCAAGATTTAAGGAAATGCTATCTCGTGTTCATAAGGGTAAGAAATTAACCAAAGAAAATATAGAGAAAACTGCAAGTAAAAATAGAGGAAAGACAAGGTGTGAAGAGTTTAAGAGAAAATGTTCTGAAAGGATAAGTGGTGAAAATAATCCAATGTATGGAAAGGTACATTCCGAGGATCATAAGAGGTTATTATCTGATAAGAATAAATGTCTAAAATGGACATGGAATCCGAAAACGGGCGAGCAACTTAGAAGACATAAGGATGAAAGTTTACCAGAAAATTGGATTTATGGTAGGAGACCTAGAGACTTTACTTGCTCTGTCTAAGCCTTTCTACTATAACTTCAATGGGTTGATTACTATATCCTTTATCAATTATCCATTGGGCTTTGATATATAGTTGTCTCTCATACTCTGTCATTATGTCGCTTTCTATATGTTGTTAATAATATATTTCTATTATTTTGAATCAGTATTGATTATATCATAGATCCATCACTTGTCAAATCTTTTTATTCTTTAATCCACATATTCTTCAAATGATTTCGGTGGATTTTTCCACCAACAAAACCATTCAAATATTCATCAGGTTTCAATAGAACATCCCTCACGATTTGCTCGCGCATTTCAATATAGCTCATTTCTCCTTTGCTCTTACATAGATGTAATATCTCTCGCTCAAAATGACCTAAACCATTCTCTTCAACAAGAGTTTTGACAGTCTCACTTGAGCCACAATAAGTTTTCCAATCAGATTCCTTGATTGATCTGCGTTTACGTTTCTTACCTTTTAATGGTGGCTTAGTCACCTTTGAGAAAAAACCTTTTTTACCTATATATTTCATACCACTGACAGTATCGGTGACAATGTAAACAAAGCCTATATTGTCACCGATCATATCGGTTATGAATTCTTCACCTTTATAACTCCACATGGAGTTATTTATTCATATTCTTCTTCATCAATTAAATCAACCTCACCATAATTTTCTGTACTACAGAATGGGCAGTAGATTGGAACTAAGTCTGGATCAACATCCACATCTCTATATTGAATAGAGTATTGTGAATCGCAGTGGCGACAATATTGTATTTCTTTAATCATTATCCTTCGCAAGATGAGCAGTTAAGTAGGTTACGTGATAATTCCTGAGAAGGATTTGTGCCACGATGATAGTATAATGTCTTTACACCTTGTTCCCAAGCAAAGATTAGAAGTTGATTTACCTCTTTAACAGGTGTCTTAGGGTGAATCATTATATTAATACTCTGTGCCTGATCAATATAATTCTGTCTAATTGAAGTTTGTGTGATAACTTCCTTTTGTGAGATTTCACCAAAGGTCTTGAATACATCTTTCTCTTCATCAGTTAAGAAATCTAATCCTTGAACAGATCCACCCGATGTGAGAATTGTTTTCCATACATTACGGTTATTCTTACCATGATCATTAAGAACTCTCTCAAGGTATGGATTCTTATATGTGAATTTACCCTTTGCTAAGTCTTTTACAAAGTAATTTGAATTTAATGGTTCAACACTTGGGGATACTTGACCGAGGATAAATGAGCTTGATGTTGTTGGCGCAATTGCCATTGTAGTAACATTTCTACGACCATATCCTTTAAGTAATTCTGGCTCACCATATTTCTCAGCTAGAAGTTTAGAAGCTTGATGAGATTCTTTCTTCATATAAGAAAAGATGTCAGCAGTAAGTTGTTTAGCTTCAAAGCTTTCAAATGCAATCATTTTTGATTGTAGATAAGAATGCCATCCAAGAACTCCGATGCCTAATGCACGTTGCCGCTGCGCAAAGTTACGAGGTGCTTCCATATAAGGTATACTCTCAGTCTTACGAATGAACTCAGACATAACAGCATCGAGGAAATATGTAAGAACTTCAACAGCATCTGTTCCTTTCCATTTATCATAATGAAGTAGATTCATTGAAGATAGGTTACAGACAAATGATTCTTCTTTACTTGAATGTAATGCAATTTCAGAACAAAGATTAGAAGCGTGAATCTTCATCTTTTTGTCTTGATAAACATCAGGCGCATTCTTATTCATTGTATCAGAGAAGAACAAATAGGGGTAACCCGATTCGAATCTCTTTTGAATTACCTTACCCCATACCTTGCGCTTAGCTTTATCTCCATCAATCATGGACTTCATCCATTTATCAGAGATAGTTACTCCGATTGATAGTTGTTGAATTGGATTGCCATCATCACGAATTTGTAGAAACTCAAGGATGTCTTTATGTTCAATTGGCATATAAGCAGCAAATGAACCTCTACGAACATTTGATTGAGACACAACATTTGTTACTGATTCAAATAGCTCCATAAAATGGACTGGACCATTTGATTTACCACCAGATGAGATTTCTTTACCCCTTTCACGAAGATCACCAAAATAACCAGATGTACCACCACCCATTTTAGTCATCATTCCAACTTCAGCTTGTTTAGTAAGTATAGATTCAAGTGTATCATCGATATATGAACCAAAGCAAGAGATTGGTAAACCTCTTTTAAGTCCATAGTTTGCCCAGATAGGGGAAGATAATGAATACCATCCATAGGACATATATTCTTCGAATTTCTCAGCGAAACCCTTTATCTTTAATTCTTTTTGTGCAGCCTTTGCGATCTCAATGATTCTTTCTTCAGCCGTCTGATCACCTGTTAGGTAACCTCGTTCTAAGAACTTTCGTGAGTCTTCATTTAACCAATTGTATTTTTCCATAATGTATATATCTCTTTTAAAATAGATCGTCTTCGTCGTATGATTTGTCTTTCTTAGAATATTCTGTAGGACGCTTATAAAAGAAGTCGGTGGCATTGTTTCCTAAAACATCCTCATCAAACCATTCTGTCTTTTCCAATAATTCTTGATCGACATCAGAGAATACTGGATCGATTCCAATTTGTGTCAATGAATCATTGAGTCGATTCTTAATAAAATTCTGTAGAATAGGAGTTGAAAGATTTTCAGATTTGTAGCCGTTAACTGACCACTCAATAATTTTAGATTCAGCTTTATAGGCTTCCATACACTCATGTCGAATACGATCTACAAACTCATCATCAAATAATTCTGGATGTTCTTCACGAATTGTATTAACCAATTTCATACCAACCATAGCATGAAGTAGTTCTTCCTTTGAAGTATATGCAACCTGCTGTGCAGTATCTTTTAATAGGTTACGAAAGCGATTAAAGTAATTGATTGTATAGAACTGGCTAAACAAAGAAACATTCTCAACATATAGAGTAAAGAGAATGAGTGAATATACATACTGCTTCTTTGAATCCTTATAATACTTATGAAGATACTTGCGGAGATACTTTACACGATTCTGAATGATATCGAGCTTTAGATTCTCTTCAAAAATATCTTCCATACCAAGCACATTGAGCAGACGTTCATATGCGTTGTTATGAATCACTTCGACATTGGCCATAACATAACCAAGATCTGTGATAGAAGGATGTGGAAGATTCTGACCAACATTAGCCCAGAATGTTTTTACTGCCACTTCAATCTGACCAATGGCAGATAATGAGCGAGTGACCATATCTCTTTCTGTGTCTGTTAAGTTGACTTTAAAATCTTGAATATCAGACTGAAAATTGAACTCTTTATCAGTCCAAAAGCCATTATGCATGGCTGTAATAAAGTCCTCTGTCCAAGGATAGTGATCAGGTTTGCGGGAAATTTGTTCTTCGAATATCATTTATAGACTATAATATACATTTAGGTTAGGTTGTAAAGATAATAATACAGTTAAAAAGCACCATATTTATGATGCTTTTTGTATTAATCGTTTGATGCTCTCTGACGAATCGATCTTAAAGCTCCAGTGGTCGAATCTCTAAGAACCACTACAGCATCACGATTTTTACGGGCATAGTCATATATCTTCTTTTGGTCACTATCAGTTAAATCAAGATATTTTGCCCATCTTTCGAACTTATTTCTTCCGCTTTGAAATCTTCTAAAAACATCTGTTGGAACATCGAAATCACGATACTTTCTCTTTTTAACCACCAATGGTTTATCGATCATAGCTACCGCGCTTGTTGTCATTTGTTCTTTTCTTTGATTCATACTAGAATGTTATATCGTCCTGTGTAATATATATACTTTGCTTGGTTTTCACATGATAACCTTTAAAGACTTTGATGCCAAAGACCTCTCCAATTGATTCATGTTGTTCAACCATAACAGTTGTATTAGTTTTAGCTAAAAGTTCTCCATTTCTTAATGGAAGATCCTTTGTTAAAATATATGTACCCGAACGGATATTATTATCTTCTGTGAGAAACCAATCAGAAGATTCAACTAGGTATGTTCCCTCAATTTCCATATCGGCGATCTCACTTATCACCTTTGCTAGTTTCTTATCTGAGATATCACAATGTTCTTTAATCAGATATAGAGCAGCACCATAACGAGCAATGGTGCTTTTACCCAATGGGAGTTTACCTAATAATCTTCTAATATTAAAGACCAGTTTATGGAATGTATTATATGCCGACTTCTCATTAGAAGTTTCAGGCTTTTTCAATTTGTTGCCATCTTTATCGATAATACCTTGTTTAAACGCATCTGTCTTTTCCCAAGGCATAGTCAATAGCCTTAGAAATCTTAATGAGTAAATGAAATCTGATCCGCTTAATAGTCCCATAGTAATGATTTATAATGATTGTAATTTCTTTGCTACATATAAATCTGTAACAATGTCTTTTTTCTGATCTTCTCTTAAATAGTTTAAATATAGTAAAAATGTCTTGATTGTCGGCCAATGATTTGCAGAGACACGATAGAATAACATTCTAGTAGCGGCTGAGATATCGAACACATTATATATCGTTATTATATGATTTAATATAAGTCTTTCAGATATTATACCATTTGATTCATATTTTCTCAATAAACGATTGATATATTTGAATCTAGCTAAATCTTCCTTAAAATCATCAACATCTAAACAGGCTGGATTTCTATAGTGTTTAGCTGCATATAATTCAAAATTATCATTATTTAACTCATTAAATATTCTCATATATTAAAGAACGTAAAATCTACCTCTTTCTACAACTTTTCCACCATTCTCGGCGGCGTATTTTTTAGCTTCTCTTAGAGAACGAAAGGATTGAGGTTTCTCGATTTCAGGTTGAATAAGTTCATTTGATTCCTCAATTTCTTCTTCAATGATAGGAACATTGATAACTTCTTGCAGTTCTTCAATCATCACCTTCTTCGATTTGCGACGATCTAATTCAATGCCGTATTCTCTTCCAAGTTCTTCCAGTTTTTTCTTTGATAATTTTGTTAAATCTTTCATATCTTTATTTATCTTCGTCATAGATTTCAATTGTGTGAATATCTTTAAAATCGTATGCTGCTTTTGGTGTTGGTTGTTCTACCTCATGAATCTCAGTAGATTCTCCTTTAGCCTTCATACTCTTAAGTCTTTCGACTTCCTTTTTCTTAATCTTAGGTAAGATCTTCTTAGCAATCTTCTTGATGACTGCTTTCTTCTTCTCAACCTTTTTATCAACGACGGCTTTTTGTCCTGCTTCTAAATCTTGATATTTCTTATCTTTAAGTATTTTATTACGAATGATTTCTTTAGCTGCTTTCTCTGCTCTCTTAAGAATCTTCTCAGGTGAAGCTTTCTTCTTAAGAGCAATAGCCTTCTTGCGAGCAATCTTAGGCGCAAGGCGTTTCATGATTCGACCTCTGGCTCTTCTTTGAGAAGGTGTGAGAGGTTTCTCATTTAGATTATTTAATGTTCTTTCTACAATATTCATATTATTTATCTC
>ERZ1039804.778-NODE-778-length-19717-cov-8.248347_pt1 | contig 19717 bp, 17 predicted proteins | sample MGYA00383089_ERZ1039804 | MGnify/ENA primary metagenome ERZ1039804 (study PRJEB29581, sample SAMEA5548359) | metagenome | biome: marine; feature: coastal; material: water | depth 1 m | study: Short-term variability in the microbial, nano- and picoplankton dynamics...
AGAAGGCTTAAAACAATTGGTGAATTTAGATAAGGACTGGATTCCAAAGAAAAAAGGAAGTGCCATGTACTTGCGTCCATTCATGTACGCCGATGAACATTTTATAGGTATGCGTGCAGCAACAAGTTACAAGTTTATTATTATTTGCTCTCCTGCAGGGCCTTATTTTAGTGAGCGAATAAAACTTTTTGCAGAAAAAAAGTTTATCAGAGCTGCTTATGGTGGAACTGGAGAGGCAAAAGCAGCAGGTAATTATGCTGCAGCAATTTTACCAACAGAAAAAGCAAAATCGAAAGGTTATAATCAAGTATTGTGGTTAGACGCAGCCGAACATAAGTATATTGAAGAAGTGGGAACAATGAATGTATTCTTTAAAATTTCTGGTAAAATTATTACTCCCAAAAGAAATGGATCTATTTTAGATGGAATTACTCGGATGAGTGTAATCGATTTGTTAAGACATAAAGGGCTTGAAGTAACAGAACGACCTATTTCTCTGGAAGAAATAAGAGAAGCTTCTCACAACGGTAGCTTAGAAGAGGCTTTCGGTACTGGAACGGCAGTAGGAATAGCGTATATTCAAGAAATTGGTATGGATGATGAAGTCATCCATGTTTCTGATCAAAGTCCTGTTGCTGAGGATATAAACAATACACTTAATAAAATAAAAATTGGAGAAATAGCTGACCCTTTTGGTTGGATGATTCCAGTAGCTTAATAGTTAAAAATAAAATTAAGATTTGCCGAACATAAATAATTATAAAGAGATTTTAAAAAATGGATTTACCAAACTTTGTACTTCGAAAGCAATGACAGAGGTGTTCGAAGCAAATTTTAAAGAAGTGTCTAAATATGTTCATGCCACCTCTAGAGGTCATGAAGCCATTCAAATAGCTGTAGGAATGCAGCTATTACCTCAAGATTATTTGTTTCCCTATTACAGAGACGATGCCATGTTACTTGCTCTAGGTATGACACCCTATGATCTAATGCTTCAGGTGCTAGCAAAAAAAGAAGATCCGTTTTCTGGAGGTAGAACCTATTATAGTCATCCAAGTCTTAAAGACGACGACAAGCCAAAAATACCGCATCAAAGTTCAGCGACAGGCATGCAAGCAATCCCTGCTACGGGAGTAGCGATGGGAATGCAGTATAAAGAATTGGTTGATTCAAAATCGAATACCAACATATTTAACACCCCTGAGGTTAATAGACCCATCACCGTATGTTCACTCGGGGATGCCTCTGTTACCGAAGGTGAAATAGCAGAAGCATTTCAGATGGCTGCGTTAAAACAACTACCGATACTGTATTTAGTTCAAGACAATGGATGGGATATTTCAGCAACATCTCAAGAAACTAGAGCGCAAGATGCTTACGATTATGCGAAAGGTTTTAATGGTTTAGAGGCGATCTCTATTGATGGCAGTAATTTTGAAGAATCGTATATAACCATTCAAAATGCTATTCAAACGATTCGAACAGAACGCAGACCAATTTTAGTTCATGCTAAAGTTCCTTTGTTAAATCATCATACCTCTGGTGTTCGCATGGAATGGTATAGAGATGATTTAGAAGAAGCAAAGAGTAGAGATCCCTACCCAAAAATGAAACAATTGTTACTTGAAAATGATTTTACTCAAAAGGAATTAAAAACATTAGAGTCGACGACTTACCAGATCGTAAAAAATGATTTGAAAAAAGCACAAAAAGCAAAGGATCCAGAACCCAAAGATTTATTTACGCACGATTTTGCACCGACTCCAATTACTGAGGAAAAAGGTGAAAGAACTCCTGAAAATGCAAATAAGGTAGTTATGGTAGATTGTGCTTTATTCGCTGTCGAGGAGTTAATGACTCAACATAAGGAATGTTTATTGTATGGTCAAGATGTTGGAGGTCGATTGGGAGGCGTTTTCAGAGAAGCTGCCACTTTAGCTCAAAAATTTGGAGATCATCGGGTGTTTAATACGGCTATTCAAGAAGCGTTTATTGTCGGTAGTACCGTTGGGATGAGTGCTGTGGGTCTAAAGCCAATTGTCGAAGTTCAATTTGCCGATTACCTGTGGCCCGGACTCAACCAATTATTTACAGAAGTAAGTAGATCCTGTTATTTGTCAAATGGAAAATGGCCTGTTTCTATGATTTTAAGAGTGCCTATTGGAGCCTACGGAAGTGGAGGGCCTTATCACTCTTCTTCTATAGAAAGTGTTGTTAGCAATATTAGAGGGATAAAAATCGCTTACCCAAGCAATGGAGCTGATTTAAAAGGATTAATGAAAGCTGCTTATTACGATCCAAATCCAGTGATTATTTTAGAACATAAGGGTTTATATTGGAGTAAAGTTCCAGGAACTAAGGGAGCAACTTCAGTTGAACCAGCAGCGGATTATATACTTCCCTTTGGGAAAGCATGGGTTTTGCAAGAAATATGGAAACAAGAAGCCGAGGAGACAATTTCTTTAATTACCTATGGGATGGGAGTTCATTGGGCAATGAATGCGTCCAAAGAATTAGGATTACAAGACCAAATTGAGGTGGTCGATTTAAGAACTTTGCACCCTTTAGATTACGATACTGTTTTTAAATCGGTTAAGAAATGTAGTAAATGTTTAATTGTTACAGAAGAACCTTCCGAAAATAGCTTTTCCAGAGCTTTGCAGGGGCGTATTCAAGAAGTGTGTTTTAAAGAATTAGATGCTCCAGTAATGCTTATTGGCAGCGAAAATATGCCTGCGATTCCTTTAAATACAGTACTAGAACAAACTATGATTCCTTCAATAGAGAAAGTGAAGTTGAAGATTTTAGAACTACGTTCCTACTAATTTACTTTAGTATTTAAATACTGAAATTTTCTGTGGTAAAGCGAGTGTTTTTATTTGGTATAAGTTTAGTACTTTTATGATGTATTATAAAATTAAAAAAATAGAATTAGGTATTAAAAAAAATAAAAATGAAAACTATAATAAATTATTTATTATTACTATTGATCACCTTTTTTCCTATTTCTACAAATGCTCAATGGACGTCTGATGCTGATATAAATACATTGGTAACAAATTCTGAGAGTGGGGATATGAAAGCCTTAGGAATGGTGTCAGGAAAAACATACGTTGTATACTGGAAAGCTGTTGCTGCTCCAATTAATTACGAATTACGATTACAAATTTTAGATGTGGATGGTTTTCAATTGTTAGGGGAAGAAGGGATGCTGGTCAGTGATGAAATACCAATGAGTACCTACACGGTTATTTGGAATATCACAATCGATTCGGAAGACAACCTTTTTATAGGCGTTACTGGAACAGGAAGTGGAGAGCCAGCTTATGTATTCAAATTGGACGATGAGGGAAATAATTTGTGGGGTTCAAGCGGTGTACAAGTAGGTTCGGGTTATTCTGTAACAATGTTACCTTTGTCCAACGGCGAAGTAATCGTGTCTTGGTTTCCTGGCGGTGAGAGTGTGATTCAAAAATACGATTCAACAGGTGCAGCTGTATGGGAAAATACAGCCTCCATTTCTGAGGATGGAAACGATACGGTTCCTGCCAATTTGTTTGAACTATCTGATGGAGATTTTATCCTGGTTTTTCATAGCATCACCTTTGGGATTAATTCAAATTTGTTTGCACAAAGGTTTACGTCAAGTGAAGGAACAGCGCAGTGGGCAAACCCTACTCAAATAGCTAATTACGGAACTGTTTTTAATACCTCTTATGATGGTTTGCAAATTGGTGATGAGGTTTACATGGGTTATAAAGCTTCTCCAGGTTCAAGATTTGATTCTTTTTTACAGCGTATTGATTCTGACGGTTCACTCCCATGGGGAATCAACGGCTCCGATTTTGACATTAACCAGACCGACTATGAGATGGATACCAGAATAGCTTATCAAGAGGGCTCTTCATATATTTGGGCTACGTGTACGTATACCAACACGAGTCAAAGTGAAAAAGGCGAACGCATACAAAAATTTGATAAGGAAACTGGAGCAAGAATGTTAACTGATCAGGCAAAAGAAATTTATCCTATAGGTAGCGAAAAAGTACATGTAGGGTCGATTCATATGGTTGATAATTTTCCATTACTATTGATTAAAGAAGGTTTTGATACTGGAGCTTCTCCAACTACCTTACATGCTTTAAAACTTGACGAAGAAGGCAACTTTTTTTGGGATGAAGAAACTTGGCCATTAGCTACCTATCCAGCAAATAAAAGCAGAGTTCAGTTTACAAAATTTATTGAAAATCAGTCTGTTGCAGTTTTTATTGAAGATAAAGGGAACGGATTAAAGATTTATGCTCAAAATTTAACTGATGGTATTTTGGGAACTTCTGTATCTGAAATTGAAAGTGTACTTTCATTCGTGAATCCAGTATCTGAAAATTGGGTATTAAAAAGTAATTTTAGAATGGAATCAGTTTCAATTTATAATATGTTAGGTCAACTAATTCTCTCGGATAAAACATCTTCAAAAGAAGTTTTTGTGAATACAAAATCGTGGATGCCTGGGAGTTATATTTTAAATGTTGAAACAAAACAAGGGAATATAAGTAGGAACCTAATAAAAAAGTAAGCTGTATGCTTAAGTGAAAAAAATATTTTTTTAATTAGAAGTAATAATTTAATCCTGCATTAAAAGAACTTTGATTAATTATCAATGGATAATAGGAAAGATCTTCGTTATATCTAAAACTTAAATCATTTTCATAAGTTGTAAGATAACTAATACTTAAACCAAGAAGTTTCTTGTTTTTAAATTTATAAAGCACTCCAACTTTTGGTGTAAAGAAAAAATTCTGTTTATGATCTTTAAAGTCAATAGTACCAATTGTTCCATTGTAGTAATCTGAGCTATAGCCATAGCCAATCCCTAAAAATGGTAAAACGACTCCTTCTTTATTAAATACATACTTAATTCCAAGTGATAATCGATAACTGTTTTGTTTCAAGTTTAGCGGAATTTCATTTTCAAACTCATTAGCCCCAGACCATATCACAGATAGGTCAAAATCAATAAATAGATTTCCTTTTAAATTCCTCATGAAACTTGGTGAAGATGCTAGTCCTATTCCAACTCCAAATCCGTTGGTATTATTGGTTGCAAAGTTGTTAATTTGATTATTATTTATACTGCCTAATAAACTTCCGTAAAACTCATAAGAGTCGGTATCAAATGTATTTGCTGTACTGAGTTCTTTTTCAGTTGGACCATAAGCTTGATAATCACATGTATTATAAAGAGTTGTTAATTCAAATAAAGTTTTTTTTGAAAACTCTTCAGTTTTATTAATTTCATCTCTTATTGAATTACAATCTTTAAATATGAGGGAAAGAAGACCTGGTATTTGTTGTTGATCTTCGATAATATTTATTTTTTGTTGTTTTGATACGTGGATTAATAGAAAATTATTTTTATTAATTTGATATAAAGAAGCTTTCCCAAAAACTAGTATATTTATAAAATATTCTTCATTATTAAAATTAATTTTAGAATAAAGCTCCTGGTTAATAATTATACTTTTGACCTCTTTAAAGTTATAGTCTTTTTGGTCACTACTATTTTTTAAGTATACTTTTTTTAAATCATTGTCTATAAAAACCCTTCCTTTGAGGGATGTATCTTTAGTAGTTATTATGACACCAGACTGATAGTTTTGAGCGACACCCAAATTGATGAATAACAGACAAATCATAAGAATAATTGGGTAATTATTCATTTGTTGAATTTTAAAGATGACGTTTATTTTTTTAATTTAATGACAGGTGGATATTGAGCAAGAATCTTCGTAACTATCTCTTTAATTCGGGCTTCTTTTTTTTCGACAGTAGTCATGACCAAATCGCTTTTCCCAACCCCTTGCCAAACCAATTCATTTTTCTCTTTGTCTATTAAATCAATAAATAAAGTTCCTTCTGGAGTTGACGATACGGAAGTGCCTCCGCCATACCAAGGACCATATCCATAACCCCAATATCCAAAATTATTATTGTAAACATCAATCCGCTCGCTCTCTTTAGTGAAAATACTAATTAATAAATCTGGTTCTGCAGCGATTGTCATACCCTTTGCTCTCATATTTGTTTCAATCTGACGCATAATTCTTTTTTTGTCTAAATCAGATATTTTTGCTTTATCAATTCCAGGTTTGTAAAAAGCAAAGGTTGTATATTCTTCAAAATGGGTAGCAGTTTCATAGTCAGCTCCAACGCGAACTGTGGAGCAGGAAAAAAGTAAAAATAGAGCGACTAACGAAATGAATTTTAAATTTTTCATAGTTTTTTATTTAAACAAAGATTTATCTACAAAATTAGGAAGTGTCACTTTCAAATTTGGATTATTTTTCATGGCTCTTTTAATAGCAAAAATAGCTTCCTCATTTCTAGCCCAACTTCTTCTAGAAACGCCGTTATTTACATCCCAGTAAAGCATTGATTCTAGGCGTCTTTGCGCATCAATACTACCATCAATAACCATACCAAAACCACCATTTATAACTTCGCCCCAGCCAACTCCGCCACCATTATGAATACTTACCCACGTAGCTCCTCTGAAACTATCACCTATCACGTTTTGAATTGCCATGTCTGCTGTGAATTGACTTCCGTCATAAATATTAGATGTTTCACGGTATGGAGAATCAGTTCCAGAAACATCATGATGATCTCTTCCCAATACGACAATTCCTATCTTTTTTTCTTTAATAGCTTTATTAAAAGCAGTTGCTATTTTCATTCTTCCTTCAGCATCTGCATATAATATTCTAGCTTGAGACCCTACCACTAATTTATTTTCTTGAGCTCCTCTGATCCATTGAATGTTGTCTAACATTTGTTGTTGAATTTCAGGTGGAGAAGTTTTGAGCATTTCTTCTAAAACTTCACAAGCTATTTGATCGGTTTTTTCTAAATCTTTTGGATTTCCAGTCGCACATACCCAACGGAACGGCCCAAAACCATAATCAAAGCACATGGGACCCATAATATCTTGAACATAACTAGGATATTTGAAATCTCTCATCGGATTTTGATGATCTAAAACATCTGCACCAGCTCTTGAGGCCTCCAATAAAAAGGCATTTCCGTAGTCAAAAAAATAGGTTCCTTTTGAAGTATGTTTGTTGATTGCCGATGCATGACGTCGTAAACTTTTTTGTACTTCTTCTTTAAATTGAGCTGGTTGATTAGCCATCATTTCATTGGATTCTTCGTAGGAGAGACCAATAGGATAATAGCCTCCAGACCATGGATTATGCAAAGAAGATTGATCACTTCCTAAATCGATAGCTAAATTTTCTTTATCGAATGTTTCCCAAACTTCTACCACATTACCGTCATAGGCGATAGATACAGTTTCCTTGTTATGGACAGCCTCTTTTACTCGTTTTGTCAATGCATAAATATCAATATAAACTTCATCAACCCAACCTTGTGAATGTCTAGTTTCAATTACTTTTTTATTTACCTCTGCACAAACTGTAATACATCCCGCAATATTTCCAGCTTTAGGTTGTGCCCCGCTCATACCTCCTAAACCAGAAGTAACAAATAACCCTCCGTATGGGCTTTTATTTATTTTCCTGAAAGCATTTAACACAGTGATGGTAGTTCCATGAACAATTCCTTGAGGGCCAATATACATATAACTACCTGCAGTCATTTGTCCATATTGCGTGACCCCAAGCGCATTAAATTTTTCCCAATCATCTTGTTTTGAATAATTAGGAATCATCATACCATTGGTCACCACAACTCTTGGAGCATTTTTATGAGAAGGGAATAGACCTTGAGGATGACCTGAGTACATGACTAAGGTTTGTTCCTCGGTCATTTCAGATAAATATTTCATTGTAAGCAAATATTGAGCCCAGTTTTGGAACACACCACCATTTCCACCATATGTTATAAGTTCATGTGGATGTTGCGCAACTGCATAATCTAAATTATTTTGAATCATAAGCATAATTGCTTTTGCTTGTTCAGATTTTCCGGGATATTCATTGATAGGTCGAGCATACATTTTATAATCGGGACGAAAACGATACATATAAATTCGCCCATAGGTTTCTAACTCCTCTTTAAATTCAGAAAACAAAACTCTATGGTGTGCTGAATCGAAATAACGAAGCGCATTTTTTAAAGCTAGTTTTTTTTCATCAACGGATAGTATATCTTTCCTTTTTGGCGCATGATTTATTGAAGGATTAAATGTTTTTGGTGAAGGAAGTGAAATGGGAATTCCTTGTTGTATTTCTTCTTTAAAAGTCATTGTTTTTGAGTATTCGTTTTTTTATTGTATCCATATGGACAGTGCTTGCAACCACTCTCGCAACAATAACCACGCTTTAAATGGTACTGCTCTGTAAAACATTTAAACCCCTGGGGAGTCATGTAATAATCTCCTTCTTCTAAAGGGATGTGTTTTTTGAAATTAGTCACTTAACAAAAATAACATTTTATGTTATTGTTTGAATTAAGTTTTTGTTAATTGATGCTTCCATACATAAAATAATTACTCTGGCTAGCCTAGGTATGAATAATTTATTTTTACTTTTGAATAAAATTAGACAGTCAAAAAATTATTAAAAAAATCAATTGTTAGAAAGCAAACAAAGTGTTTTAAACCAAACAATTTCCTTAACACCATTTTTAAAAACCGGTTGTAGACTGGTAATTAAAAGAGAAGATTTAATACATCCCTATATTTCAGGTAACAAGTATAGAAAATTAAAATATAATTTAATTAGTGCAAAAAAAGCGGACCATACTACATTATTGACTTTTGGTGGAGCGTATTCTAATCACATAGCAGCAGTTGCATCGGCAGGTAAAGAGCTAGGATTTAATACCATTGGTGTTATCCGCGGTGAGGAATTAATGGGTCAAGTTGATTGTAACCCTACATTACTTTTCGCTAAAAAATGTGGCATGAAATTTTTATTTATTTCGCGTAAGGATTACAAATTAAAAACGAAGAGTTCTTTTATAGATTTTTTAAAATCTAAATTTGGAAAATTTTATTTAATCCCTGAAGGTGGCACCAATCAATTGGCTGTAAGAGGGTGTTCTGAAATATTAAAAAAAGAAGATTTAAATTTCGATACTATTTGTGTGTCTGTGGGGACCGGAGGGACTTTTGCAGGACTCATAAAATCCTCAAAAAGTTCTCAAAATATAATCGGTTTTTCTGCACTAAAGGGAACCTTTCAGCTATCTGAAATTAACAAATATACCCACCAATCAAATTTTAAGTTATTAGATGATTATTGTTTTGGAGGTTATGCTAAAGTAAATACACAACTCATTAATTTTATAAATTCTTTTAAAGAGATTACAGCGATACCACTAGACCCTATTTATACCGGGAAAATGATGTTTGGAATTATTGATTTAATCAAAAAAGGATTGATCCAGGAAAAAAGTTCAATTTTATGTATCCATACAGGAGGCCTGCAGGGTATCGCTGGAATGAATAATGTATTAAAAAAGAAAAACCTCCCTTTAATTAAGTAGTCTTTACTAAAATTATTCATTATTTAAATAATGATGATTCCTGATTTTTTTTTAATTTAACTGAAATTTTAAGAATGAATACTATTTTATTGTAGAATGAGTTTTTATAACATGATTGATTTTTTAATTCAACTTTTGAAATGACTTTTAATTCATATAAAGTACTGGCGTTTTGTTGCATTCTTATTGTTGGATGTAGAGCAAAAAAAAATTCGGTAGCTACTCCCAAAAAAAAATATGTTCCTACAGAAAATGTAATTGTAGAAAAACAAAGGGAGCCATTAGATAAAGAAATTAAAGCTCCCTCAAAGAACATTTCCTATAAAGAGACCGTTATTTTATATGTAGAAAATTATAGTTCTATTGCAAAGGAAGAAATGTTCCAGTATGGAATTCCTGCAAGCATAACTCTTGCGCAAGGAATCTTAGAAAGTGGTGCTGGGAGAGGTGAATTGAGTTCGAAATCTAATAATCATTTCGGGATAAAATGCCATAAAGGATGGACTGGTGGGCGTGTTTATCATGATGATGATAAATTACAAGAATGTTTCAGAAAGTATAAAGACCCAAAATATTCGTTCAGAGATCATTCCCTATTTTTAACGAAACGATCCCGCTATCATGAATTATTTGAATACGAAAAAGATGATTATCAATCTTGGGCTAAAGGTTTAAAAAAAGCCGGATATGCAACAGACCCTAAATATCCTGATAAATTAATTCGAATCATAGAGACCTACGAACTTTATATTTACGATGAGGAAGTATTGGGTAGAAAAAAATCAAAAAAGAGGGTAAAAAAATCTTCGAAAGAGAAATTTTATATCGTAGAGAAAGGAGATACGTTGTATAGTATTTCAAAAAAGTTTAATCTTACGGTAGATGAATTAAAACGATACAATACTTTGGATGGCAATACCATAAATGTTGGTCAAGAATTAAACCTTCAAGTCATGAAAAACTAAAACGAAAGATTTAATTAATTTTTGAGCTCATTTTTCCAGTCCTCATACTGTTCTGGAGTCAACGTCTTTATCATTTGAGAATTAAACGCGTCATTTGCTTTTTTTTGATCATTCACCATCGTTGCTTTATTTTCGTCAAGATTTGATTTTCGCATGCTAACTTCTCTGGTTACCAGGGCTCTAAATAAAGTACGTTTTTGATTGCTATTTAAACCTAAATCATTGGTTAAAATTTGCAACTCATTATTGGCAACAACTTCCGGCCTATCTTGGTTTTGTGTTAGATTTTGTGCAGACAAAGTAGATAAGCTAAAAAGCATAATAAATGCTATGTTTACAAAAGTGAATTTATATTTCATTAAAACATATTTATTTAAAATCAACAAAAATTAAGCCAAAAGAATTAATCTTCTATAGCCTCCAAATATTCAAGTAACATGGTTACCCCCTCATTGTGTACGAGTGATCTACCTAGTTGAGGCATTAAATAGGTTGGGGTTGTACTTTGAATACGACTTTCAATTTGCCCTCTATGCGAATAAATACCAGTTGTTTCAAAATCGGTCTCCAATCTAAAGTCTAATAAAAAACCAGTAGGAACATAGCCTCCGGGTTGATGACAATGCGCGCAATTAATGTCTATATAGGATCTACCTCTTTCAAAAATGTCAAAATTGATTTCATCTTCCCAATCTGCGAGGACCTCTATGTTTGAAACATTGGAGATTCCCTCTAATAATCCTATATCTATAAAGTTTTGTAGTTGATTTATTGAAATATCACTATTTTGAGGACTAAAATTCATTGCTCTTAATTTAGGTCCTATAGGGGTTATATCTTCATAAATATGATGACAAGTGATACAGTCATCATTGGAGGGTATTTGGTATTGAACTTCTTGGGTAATTCCCTCAGTATTCACATAACTGACTGGAATAACGCTTCCTTGTTCGGTGTAAACAGCTTCATTCATTTCTTCATTCCAAAGATACTCTCCTACTTTCCATGTACCCTCGGTTTTTATCAAAATTCTTGTTTCAATAATTATTTTATTAGAATCGGTATTACTTTCATCTTCGTAATAATAAAATGTTTTTGAAATTAGCGTGTTATCAGGAAAAATGGGTAATAAACTGTTGTTATTATACTGCATAGCTTCTCCATCAGGCATTCTTATTAACCGTTGTTTATGAGCATAATCTGTAAACAACCGACTATTTAAATCATAAAGATGTACATTTTCTGCAGGGGTTAGATTGGCTAAATTTCCGCTAAAAACACCCATTTCTGACAAGTAATTTTTAAATATTAGTGGCGTACTAAGGGTTTCAGTTTCTACCACTAAATTATTACTTTCATCAGACTCATTCCCTTCCGCATCTAGAGCAGTTACATAAAAAGCATAAGTGGTTCCAGACGATAAACCAGATACATTTACTGACGTTCCGTTATTTATAGTTTGATTATAAACTCCGTCACTGTAAAGTTTATAATTGGTGACTCCAACATTGTCTGTAGCTGCACTCCAACTTAAATCTAAAGAACTATCGGTAATATTTGATACGATAAGATTTTGAGGAGCGGACGGATTTTGATTGTCAATATCGGACATACCGTCGTCATCACTACCACAGGAAATTAATAATAGTACAATAATAAAATTTGTTAGTAAATCCTTTTTCATTTTCTAAATTTTGTCTAAAATACAATTTTGATTGAATTTTAAAATATTTTGCTCTTCTTTTTACTCTTTAAATATATAATTTTAACACAGTTACTAATACTCATTGTTTATATTTATGATCAAATTTATAATCACTATTTAAATGATAAAAAATATAGTTACGTTCGTACTTTTAATGGGTTTTTCTTTCTTATTTGCACAAAATAGAACTATACCTATTGATACTTTGGTAATGACCGCTCATAACACAACTGTTAAAGGACAAAATTTTTCTTACACTGCCGAAACAGGAACTCAACCTGTCTGGAACAAAGATGGAGAGCCCATGGCTACCTTATTTTATACTTATTATACTAGAGATAATATAAAAAATAGAGCAAATAGACCTTTAATTGTATCATTTAATGGAGGGCCTGGTTCTGCATCTGTTTGGATGCACATTGCTTATACCGGGCCAAGAATACTTAATATAGATGAAGAAGGGAATCCGATACAACCATATGGATTTAAAGCGAATCCAAATTCTATTATTGATGTCGCAGATATTGTTTTTGTTAACCCTGTAAATACTGGATATTCAAGAATGATTCCTGATAGTGAAGGAAAAATGCCTGATAAAAAATTATTTTTTGGCATCAACGCCGATATTAAATATCTCGCTGAGTGGATAAATACATTTGTATCCAGACACAATCGCTGGGAGTCTCCAAAATATATTATTGGTGAAAGTTATGGAGGTACTCGTGTCATGGGATTGTCTAATGAATTACAAAGTTCTCAATGGATGTATTTAAATGGTGTTATCCTTGTTTCTCCGGCTGACTATAAGTTATACAATACCAATCAACCTGTATATTCTGCGATTAATTTACCTTACTTCACTGCTGCTGCCTGGTACCACAAAGTATTACCAGCTGAATTACAAGATAAAGATTTATTGGAAATTCTTCCCGAATCTGAAGACTATGCCATAAATACTTTAATGCCAGCTCTTGCTAAAGGTAGTACTATATCAAATGAAGAAAGAGATAAGGTAGCCGAACAAATGGCTTATTATTCTGGTTTGAGTAAAAAATCAATTCTTAGTCATAATTTAGATGTGCCTACTAGTTTTTTTTGGAAGGAACTTATGCGAGATAAAACAGGATTTACTCTAGGAAGATTAGATTCTAGATATCTAGGAATCGATAGAAAAGAAGCTGGTACGAGACCTGATTATAGTCCTGAATTGACGTCATGGCTGCATTCTTTTACACCAGCTATTAATCACTATATAAAATCTGAATTGAATTTTAACACTGATGTTAAGTACAATATGTTTGGAGATGTTTATCCATGGGATCGGAGAAATAATGAAACAAGAGAAGAGTTACGAATGGCTATGGCTACCAACCCTTATTTAAAAGTGCTAAATCAATCTGGGTATTATGATGGAGCTACTACTTATTTTGCGGCTAAATATACTTTATCACAAATAGATCCAAGCGGAAAGATGAAAGATCGTATGACATTTAAAGGATATCGAAGTGGTCACATGATGTACCTGAGAAATCAAGATTTAATCAAAGCTAATGAGGATTTAAGAATTTTCATCAAAAATTCATCTACTAACGGTAAAGCCGCTAAGTACTAGCTTTTTTTATTAAACAACGACAGGAGCATTCAATAAATAGTATTAAATGTTTCTCCTGTCACTGTAAATTTACGATTGAAACTGAATTTTTTCTATGTGTTGAATTTTGTCTAAGACAATTGATGCCTCAGCAAATTTTTCATCACTTAGCCTTCGATTTATATTCGAAAATTTGTGAGATTCCTCTAGAAGTTTCCGATACTTTGAATTGAGTACTTCCAATTCACTTTTCTTTTTAAATAGTTTAAACATGACTTTTTTTTTTAATTTATTTTATAGTTGAGTATCCGCCGTCAACATGGAGTACCTGTCCAGTAACCCAGGAAGATTTTGGAGTGAGTAAGTAGTTTGCTGCTTCAGCGATATCTGTTACAGTACCCACTTTTTTTAATGGATTTCTTTCTGCTTGGGCCTCCATTTTTTGAGTAGTATTTAAAAATTTATCCGCTAAAGGAGTATCTGTTAGTGAGGGAGCTATCGCATTCACTCTTATCTTTGGTGCAAATTCCGCAGATAAAGATCTGGTCAAACCCTCGATGGCTCCTTTTGAAGTTGCAACTTGAGAATGGAAATTAAACCCGTTTTGAACTGCTATTGTAGAAAATAATACAATGGACGAATTTTCTGACTTCATCAATTTTGGGAGTAGTGTTTTTATGACCCTTGTAGCTCCAACTACTTGTAGTTTAAAATCGTTAATAAAATCGTCCTCTGAAAATCGTTTAAATGGTTTTAAATTGATACTTCCTGGACAATAAACCAATCCGTCTATTTGTTCCGGGAGTGGTTCTAAATCTAGGAGGTCACTTAAAACGTCTAGCTTTTGATATCGAATATTCCCATGACTATTCATAACATTTTCATGATAGGTAGCAAATACATTATTTCCTTCTTTTTCTAAAAGTTGGACAAGTTCTCTACCAATTCCGGAGGAACCTCCTATTACAACATAACTTTTATTCATTTTTTAATCTTTAAATTAATTTATTCCTTTTTTATATGCTTCTAATGCTCTGTTTCTAGCATATTTATGATCCACGATGGGTTTTGGATATTCAAGAGTGTCAAAATCTTTAACCCATTTTTTGGTATATGTTAGGGTTTTGTCAAACTTTTTTAACTGCTCAATGGGATTGAATATTCTAAAGTATGGAGCAGCGTCACATCCTGTTCCTGCTGCCCATTGCCAATTTCCATTGTTTGAAGAAAGCTCATAATCCAATAGTTTTTTTGCAAAATAGGCTTCTCCATAACGCCAATCAATTAACAAATGCTTACACAAAAAGCCAGCAGTTACCATTCGAACTCGATTGTGCATGTATCCTGTTTCATTTAATTGTCTCATTCCAGCATCTACTAACGGATACCCGGTTTTTCCTTGACACCAGTTATCATAATCTTCTTTATTGTTAATCCATTTAATTCCATCGTATTTGGGCCGAAAGTTTTTAGTGACTACGTGTGGAAAATGAAAAATAATTTGCATGAAGAACTCTCTCCAAATTAACTCACTTAAAAAAGTTTCACTATTATTTTTTAATTCAGTAATAATTTGTCGGACACTTATTGTTCCAAATCGTAAGTGAGGGCTCAAATAACTTGTTGAATCTAAATTTGGAAAATTTCTAGTTTCAGAATATGTTGAAACATTTTTAAGACTATAGTTTTTTACTTTTAGAGGCGAATTTTTTAATCCAAGTTGATTGAGTGTAGGAAAATCAATTATTTTTTTATAAAAATTATCAAAATTTGCTATTAAATTTAAATTCACCTTGGTGAATTTCTCTAACCATTTTCTTTTGTATGGAGTAAAAACTGTGTAAGGCTTACCATCTGCCTTGACAATTTCATCTTCTTCAAATATTACTTGATCTTTGAAGGTTTTCATTTCAATTCCTTTAGAATTTAAAAATTCCTTTATTTTTTGGTCTCTTTTAATTGCATAAGGTTCGTAATCTTTATTTAAATAGACTTTTTGGATATCGTAGGTGGTCACTAATTTTTCCCAAACATCATCAATTTGACCTTTTAAAATTTGTAAGGATGCATTGTGATTGTTGAGTTGTTTGTTGATTTTAGATAGCGATTCGTAAATAAAATTTACCCTGGCGTCATCTTCTGGCAATTCATCTAGTATTGAATCATCAAAGATAAATATGGGTAGTACATTTTCATTTTCATTTAAAGCTTCAAAAAGTCCTGTATTATCCTCTAGCCTTAAGTCTCTACGATACCAAAAAATTGAGATTTTCATGAGTTATTATTTGTTAGTTTTTTTAACATTCCATTGAATATGGCTCCATGAAATGGAAGCACCAAATACCAGTAAATCCTTCCCATTAATCCTAGGGGTCTAAATGTAGCTGTTTGAATTAGTGAATTATTTTGGATTTTAAATTCTAACCAAGCCTCGCCCGGTAGTTTCATCTCAGCAAATAGTAATAGACGTCCTTCTTTTTTATTAGCATATAGCACTCTCCAAAAATCTAACGCATCTCCAACATCTATTTGATTTGGATTGGTTCGTCCTCTACGCAAACCAACTCCACCTGCAATTTTATCAAAGAATCCCCTTAGTTTCCAAAGCCAGTCTCCGTAATACCATCCAGTTTTACCTCCAATTTCCCATATTCTATCTTTACATTTTTCACTACTATCAAAAGTTAATTTTCTTTGATCCCTAAAACATCCATAGGTTGGTATTTGTATGAAATCAGAAATATGACTATCGATTCCACTACTCGCATATGCATCTTTCCAGCTAGAAACTATTTCATTGTTTTTAATTTTTGTAAAAGCTCTTGAAAGCGATTCTTTGTAGGATAGGGGCTTTATGTTTAGTAATACATTTATTTTACTATTACGACATACTACTTCAATTTTCATGCTCTTAACCAAAGCGACTGCTAATCTATAAGAGGTAGATGTTACATAATATAGCCAGTACGAGGAAAGTTTTGGACTCATAATAGGAACTGTAATTATTGTACGCTTTAAGTTTCTACTCCTACCAAATTCTAGTAGCATTTCTTTATAAGTTAAAATATCTGGGCCTCCAATGTCAAAATCTGAATTAAAAGTTTTTTGATTAAAAATAGTTTTTGATAAAAAAGCTATGACATCAATAATCCCAATAGGTTGGCATTTAGTATTTAACCATTTAGGTGTTATCATTACAGGTAACTTTTCAACTAAATCTCGAATGATTTCAAAAGAAGCACTCCCTGAACCAATAATAATTCCAGCTCTTAAAGTTGTAAAATTATAAGTTCCTTTATTAAGTTCTACTTCTACTGTTTTTCTAGAGGATAAATGTTTTGATAATTCTTTTTCATTTATAATTCCACTTAAATAAACTACATGCTTTACTGTCGTTTTAGAAATTGCATCTCTAAAGTTGATTGCAGATTCTTGTTCTAAAATTTGGTAATCTTCGGTTGCAGACATAGAATGAACTAGATAAAATGCACCATCAATATCTTTGGGTATATTTTTTAATGTTCTTTTATCTAAAAGGTCCAACTCTATAATTGATATTTTTGGTTTTAGCGAATTTGGTGGATGAAATCTATCTAAATCTCGAACAGAGCAAACAACTTCGTGACCGTCTTCTATCAGTCGTGGTAAAAGTCTTTTGCCAATATATCCAGTAGCTCCCGTAAGTAAAATTTTCATTTTATTTCAAATAAATTTTATCAATTATTAATTGGAATTTTTCATTTTTGTTATTGGCAATTAAAAAAGTAATTTCTTCAATAACGTCATGGTTAAAATTAGGTTTATTGAGTTTTTTTCCTCTAAAGGACGGATACATTTCGCTTAATGGTATTTCTATTTCCTGCCAATTCTCTGAAGTAGAAAAAGTATGAATGTAAGAATAGTAGTTATTGTAACGGTCTTTAACTCTTAATTGGTAAACTTTGCCATCTCCTTTTATCAAGGCACAAATTTTACTTGTTTTTTTTACTGAAACTGATTTAAAATTGTGTCTTACTGAAGAAAAACCCCCATTATTTTCTGTAGATACTGTCCCTGAAAATTGACCGTGACCTTCTTTATTAATAGTGATTGTACTCGAAGATTTTCCGCCCATAACTACATCGTTTACAATTCGCCAACTGTAGATATTGGATTTACTATTAAAATCGAAAATTATAATAGTATTCAACGGTGCGTTAACTAACAATAATAGTACTAGAAAATTCATTAAAAGCTATTTTGTTTAATAAATATCAAATATAGTTAAACAAAATGACTTTTTAAAATATCTATAAAAAAAAGGATTTAATGGTCACCTTTTTTAATTACAGTTTGCTGACTCTAATGCCAGGTTATACGCATCTAGATATATTGCCATTTCTTCAAACCAGATTCTTAGGTTATTATCGTAGTCAATATCCATATAGCCTGGGCTAAGTGGGTCGGTGGTATTAATATTAATCGTTTGGCCTTGCACATATCCGTTATTTAGAGCTTCTTGTAGAATTGCATTACTAAAATATTGTTCGATATCACTACATGTCCAGAGTTCCTCCTCATTTACTTGATCTTGTGAGCAACCAAACATCATAATAGCCAAGCTAATTGCAACAATGATATTTTTTATGGTATATGTTCGTTTTTCTATCATGCTCTTGTTTTTATGTCAGTCGCGTTATTGTCTTTCTCAAGGGCCTCTTGATGAATAACTTTTTAAAATTGTTAAAAAAAGGGTTTAAATTAAGTAAACCCTTTTAAGCTCATTTACACTTTAATAATTATTAATTAACACAAAACCAGGACTTAATACATTTGAATACCCGTTGGTATTCCACATACTATTAAAAGGAATTGATGGCCCACAAAGTGATGGAGCTGAAGGAGATGTAAAAATTGTGGTATTGCTTATTTGATCAAAAGGGGCTTGCTCTCCTGATCCATTATCGATTACTTTAAAGTAAAAGCGCCATCCTATTTCTATATTTGGACCGTTTCCAGAAAGTTCTTTTACTTTAGTTATTGTACCGCCATAAACAGCTTCGTTTCCATTTACTACAATACATTCTGTTTCTAACGTAAAATGAAAATTTATATTAGGTGATGACTGTATTAGTTCTGCAACACCTCTTGTGCCACTTTCACTTTCGATCCCTATCCATTTTATGATCATTCCATTATAGGAAGGGGGTTGATAATAACCTTTTGTATTATTTCTTATACCATCTAAATTAATTGGACTTTTTTCTGCTCCATCTAAATAACTAGAATTCCAATTACCTAAGGAAATAGCATCCCATGTGGTCTCTCCATAAGATTGACCTAACGAATATATAGGTGATTTTATACATACCCATTTAGGATCAGGAATTGTTTTTTGTAATTCGATTTGTTCTAACGAATCATCTTTGTGACACCCAGTTAGTGAAATAAGACCTATTGCCAATAATATTAATAATGAATTTTTCATAATAAAATGTTTTAAATTAATTTAAAAAAACATGTTATGTTTTCTATTCTCTATCTTAAATATAGGCAGGAAATATTTGTTAAAATGTCAATAATTACACGTTTAAATGTAATTATTAAGCACTTTACTGTAAATTTTTAATCAGTTTTATTTTTGGTATTAAATTGATAACCAGAAAAATAAGTAACTGATAAAATTTAACTAATAAAAATTGAGAGAAATCACAGTAGGAGTTGATGAAAAGACTCATCAATGCAAAAATTGCTAATAATTACTCAGAAACGGGTAAATAATTTGCTTTTAGAATAGCTTTAAATCGATCCTCGTTTCGATAAGGATCAAACTCTCTTCTACTATTTACAAGCATACTAGTACCATCGAATCTTGCATTTTCTAAGTAATAATACATGGAGTCTCGATCTTTTAATATGGCGTGAGTAAATGCTTTGAAGCAACGCCAATATTTATCTTGTCCA
>ERZ1039804.779-NODE-779-length-19711-cov-189.405271_pt1 | contig 19711 bp, 46 predicted proteins | sample MGYA00383089_ERZ1039804 | MGnify/ENA primary metagenome ERZ1039804 (study PRJEB29581, sample SAMEA5548359) | metagenome | biome: marine; feature: coastal; material: water | depth 1 m | study: Short-term variability in the microbial, nano- and picoplankton...
TATTTAAAGACGGTTTTGACGAGATACATTTTAAAGCAGGCTTAGACTTTACAATATCAGAATCACTAGAAGATATTCAAAAAGAGATTGACGCACTTAAAAAAGAAAGTAAATTCTAATTTATGGCAAATCCAATAGTATGTATAGAAGCAATAAATAATGTGAAATCCTCCATACAGGGAAACGATCCTAGAACTTGGATGAAGGCATGTGCAATAGAAACTTTACTAAAAGGTAAGAGCGGTAAACATTTTAAAAATTGCTTGATAGGTAAAATAGAATCAACTAAGGAACACATCGAAGACCCAGCAGGATATGCTGAGGAATTATATAGTAAAATAAAAAATAAATGTAGTTAATTATGAGCTGTTATACAAGAGAACAAATTGAAGAAGCAATGAAAGCCAAAGGCTTTAAATACTTCACAGGAGGAGATTATGATGTTAATATCATAGGAGTAAGAAACTCAGAAACTAAAAATAGAGTTACTAATGCCTTTGATGACTGTGTTACTATATCATATAAAGTAGAAGGTGAGTGGAATTTCCATTGCTATAAAGCTACTACTGACCCTGGCACACACTGGGTAGAGAATATAATGAATGATAAAGGAGTAGCAATTCTAAAACCAGGTCAGTATAGGGGTTCACATAAATTAAGATTACATGCAGGAAAGTACCTAGCATTGGGACAACAGAAGCCAGTACAGGTTTATAGAGATAACAACAGAGATAATAAGTACGACTTATTAGAAGAGAATGTACAGGAAGGTATCTTTGGAATTAACATTCATAGAGCTACTGGACGAGCAGGAGGAAAGTCAACAAGAGTAGACAAATGGTCTGCAGGATGTCAAGTCATAGCCTCTAATGATGATTGGCATGAATTCTTAGATATCTGTCAAATTGCTAGAGAGCAATGGGGTAACTCTTTTACCTACACTCTTCTAGAAAGTAAAGATATAGCATAAAAGTTGCCTATTAAGGATATTGTTCTTATATTATAGTTATGAAAGCAAACACATTACAGGGTTACCTACTGTTCGCAATCCTAGGAGGATTCGTAGCATGGATGGTTTGGGGTCAACCTAAAATAGAAGTAGACGTTAAGGCCTATGAAGATAGGATTAATAAGCTAGAAATGAAAGTAGATTCTCTACATACTAAAAACACACATTTAGAATTAGAATCAGATTCATTAGCTATTAGGTTAACTGACTATACTAATAAGATAAACAATTTAAATAATAGAATTTATGTTATACAGAAACAAACTAAAGCTAAGCTTGATGCTGTTAATAACTACTCTATTGATGAGCTTCAGCAGTTCTTCACAGACCGTTACAGACTCAACAAAGATAGTATTAACTAAACCAGTAGCTAAACTAGTAATTCAGGATATCGTAATAGGGGATCAATTAAAACTTAAATTGAAGACCTTAGAGGAGATATTAAGTGAGACTAATGGCAAACTTAAAACTCAAAATTTACTTGTAACTAACTTAGAAAGTCAAATACTGAACTATAAAGGTATAGTAACTGATTTAAATTACAAGAGTTCTATACAAAAAGATTTATCTAAAGATTTAGAAGCAGCTTTGAAAAGAGCTAATAGAAGAACCAAGTTATATAAAATAGGTACTACTATAGGAGCAGTTGCTTTAGGTATACTTATAATACAGTAATATGCAAAAAATAAAGAGGAATATATTTCCAACATTCATAGCACTATCTGCCCTATCAGTTTCGGTATCGGCAGCATTCTATTCAGTTAGCGGCTTAAGCAAATTATTTGCAGGAGCATCATTCGAGGTCATAGTAATGGCTGGATCATTAGAGGTAGCTAAGTTAGTTATTGCTTCCCTACTATACCAGTACTGGAATACATTAAATAAGTATCTTAGAACCTATCTTACTGTAGCTACGGTAGTATTAGTATTGATTACTAGTATGGGTATATACGGATTTTTAAGTGCAGCTTATCAAGATACTTATCGACAGTTAACCGTAAAAGAAAATCAAACAGCATTCTTAGAACAAAAGAAACTATTTTATGAAAACGATGTTAACCGGTATGATGAAGAACTTAAAAGAATTTCTTCTAACATTAGTACTCTTTCCAATGCTAGGTCTCAATCGATCCAAGTACGAGACACCTCGGTGGCTGGGGGCGTTAGAACAACCATCTCTACTTCAGAGCTTAGGATGGCAGCAAAACGTATTGAAGTTGAAGAAGAAAATCGAAAGAACGTTCAAAGGAAAAGAGAAGTAGTAGCTGATAGTTTACAGAAGTACCAACTGGCAATATTAGAGTTAGATAATAATACAGAAGTAGCAGGCGAGTTAGGACCTCTACAGTACCTTTCCGGACTGACGGACACTCCTATGGATAAAATTATTAATATACTATTATTAGTTATTATATTTGTATTCGATCCTCTAGCAATTTCTTTAGTAGTAGCAGCAAATTTTGCATTTGATAAGGCAAGACCTAAAAAGAATCTATACAACGAGGATGAAGACGATTGGGATGAGTTTATTAAAGAAGAGACTTACGAGGCAGGAGTAGACAACAAAAGAGAATTTAACGATGAGTCCGAATCTAGAATGAATATTATTGGACAAAATGGTAACGATGGCTTACATTACGGTGAAGAAGAATGGGATGAAGATCATGCACTTGACTTAGTAATGAACGATATGGTAAAAGACTTGACAGAAGAAGACCTTAAAGAGATTGAAGTCAAAGAACCGGAAGTAGTAGTTAGTCAAGAGGCTTTGAAAGAAAAAATTAAGAAGCAAGAGAAGCCTTTTATTATTAAGAAGCTACATGAGAACACAAGACAGATACAAGTACTATACTCAGATGGTTCAACAGCTTGGATAAGAAAAAAAGATACTGATCCAGATAAAATACTGTATATGTAGTTTGTAGTTTATAATATTTTTCGTATATTAATTATATATTTAAGAGTTTAATTTAATACGAAAAATAGTTAGTAAATGAATAAATTAGTAGAAATGTTACGTACGTCTGCACAGGCAGATAAAGCTAAAGCTTTATTATCACTCGAGTTACTCGGCAACAAAGCCGTAGGTATTGGAGATCATTCCACCGGAGATTTTTATAAGAATGCAGAAGAAGCACTTACTATGTTAGTAGATGCAGATGATAGGTTATCTGCTATATCTACATACTTTGATGATAAAGGTCAAATTAACGGATAAATGAGATTACCGATAATAAAAAGAATATCTACAGACTATGATCTTGTAGAAGCTGATCTCTACGGAGCAGTTAAGGTATTAGAGACAATATCCCGGGCAAGAGGAGTATCTGAAGAAGAACTAGATGTTATAGGAGAGCTTATATCTAATATAGAAGGAGCAAAAGTTGTAGTAGATCAGAATAGAAACTACGGAATACCTACCAAAGACGCATTAAATACGTTTATGAAAAGAGTTATAAATTCAGTTAATTAAATAAGTTATATGAGCAGCAGAGAAATTAGTGAAGCCAAGAATCCTCCTTCGGCAAGAGAAATATTAAAAGAAGAGTATCCAATAATTCATGATGCTTACGAACAAATAATATATGAGCAGTTTGACTTATTTGCTAAGAAGCATTTAGATTACGGTATGCATAATGTTAGTGCAGGAACTAATCTAGAGACAGCAGACGAAATGGAATTTGCTATGACAGGATTATGGTATAGAATTTCAGATAAAGTAAACAGGTGGAAGAATATGATTATCTCAGGACGTAAAGCTCAAAACGAAACCCTTCTAGATACTTTTCAAGATATAACTAACTATGGGATAATAGCTCAGTTAGTATCTAAAGGATTATGGAGAAACGATTAAGATATGTCTAAGAAATTACCAAAGATAGTTAAGGAGGTCTGGGAGAGTAAAATCAAACAGTCTCCTAGAGCTAATAAACATATATCATATAGTCAACTTTCTAGTTTTGCTACTTGTGAAAAACAGTGGTACTTAACTTATGTAAAGAAACTATCCCCTTACCAGCCATCAATACATGCTGTATTCGGTACTGCAATGCATGAAACGATTCAGACTTGGTTAGAGGTTCTCTACCACGATAAAGTAAAGACAGCTAATGAAATGGATTTAGATGCTTTGTTATATCAGAATTTGATTAAAGCATACAAAAGTCAGAAAGCTCAAAATGGTCACGAACACTTTACCGACCAAGATGAGTTGAACTTATTCTATATCGACGGTAAAAACATTCTCAACTTTCTTAAGAAAAAAAGAGGTGGGTACTTTACTACTAAGGGAGTATATTTAGCTGGTATAGAGACGTTATTATACCAAGAGCTACGCCCTGGAGTTAAGTTCAAAGGGTTGATTGATTTAGTATTCTACGATGAAAGAGTTGATGAGTGGACGATTATGGACATTAAGACTTCAACTTCAGGTTGGAATAAGTATGCTAAGACGGATGATAAGAGAAAAGCACAAATACTTCTATATAAAGAATTTTTTAGTAGACAATTTAATATACCTTTAGATAAGATAAAAGTAGAATACTTTATACTTAAGAGAAAAGTACCCATAGATGCCGAGTTTGCTTCTATGCAGAAAAGAGTTCAGGAATTCAGACCAGGAGACGGACCTCGTAAGATGAAACAGGCTGTAGATCTAATGGAGAATTTTGTACTTAACGCAGTAGATAAAGAAGGTCAGTATGTTGATAAAGAATATACAACGAATCCTTCAAAGAGTGCTTGTATGTTCTGCGGTATAAAAAAGATGAGGCTATGTCCTGATGCTGTTTTTTAAAAAGGTATATATTTATATATAGATATATTAATTAAAGTTATGAGAAATAAAGATAAGAAGCTTACTTCCGTAAGACTAGACCCAAGAGAGTATCAAGAGTTCCAAATGGAATGTTTAAAAGATAATTTTTCTTTTCAAAAGCTTGCCTCTCGAGCAATTTTTCTTTATCTTAATGATAAGGAGTTTAAGGTTAAAATACACAAACAAAAATAGAAGTTATATGAAAGACAAATTTCGTTATGTAGAGCAGAAAGATCGTAAAAAGATTCTACTGCTATGCGACGATATTAGAATGCACTCGGGTATTGCTAATATGGGTAAGGAAATAGTTTTAGGTAGTGCACATCACTTCAATTGGGTTAATTTAGGAGCAGCTCTTAAACATCCAGAAGAAGGAAAGGCATTCGACTTATCTCAACAAATTAATCAAGAAGTAGGTATAGAAGATGCTTACGTAAGGTTAATTCCTTCAACAGGGTACGGATCTTCTAAAAAAGTACGTGAACTAATAGCTGTTGAAGAGCCTGATGCTATTCTAATATTTACAGATCCTAGATACTGGACGTGGTTATTTGAAATGGAGAGAGAGATAAGAGGTAAAATGCCTATCTTCTGGTTAAACATTTGGGATGACTATCCAGCTCCTATGTACAATAAATCTTATTATGAGTCGGTAGATGTTCTAATGGCTATTTCTAAACAGACTAAGAACATAAATGAAATCGTATTAGGAAGTAAAGCTAAGGATAAGTTGATAGAGTATGTACCTCATGGGATTAATACTAACCACTTCTTTCCTTTAAAAGAAGATCATAAAGACTTTCCTAAGTTAGTAGAATTTAAAAAAGCAGTACTAAAGGATAAAGATATAGACTTTGTATTGTTTTATAACTCTAGAAATATAAGAAGAAAGAGTACAGCAGATACTATTCTTGCTTATAGAATATTTTGTGATAGTATAGGAAAGGAGAAAGCTAAGAAGTGTGCCTTTATTTTACATACTCAACCTAAAGACCAACATGGTACAGACTTGAAAGCAGTAAGAGAAGCTTTCTGTGATCCAAGTTATGTTAACGTATTCTTCTCTTCCGATAAGCTACCTACAGCACAATTAAACCTCCTGTATAATATGGCAGATGCTACTATACTGCTTTCATCAAATGAAGGATGGGGATTAGGACTTACTGAGTCATTGATGACTTCTACTCCTATAATTGCTAATGTAACAGGAGGAATGCAAGATCAGATGAGATTTACAAAAGACGGCAAGTGGGTAGACTTTACTCCTGATTTTCCTTCTAATCATAGAGGAACTATAAAAGAGCATGGAGATTGGGCCTTTCCTGTCTATCCGGCATCTAGATCAATTGCAGGTTCTTTACCTACTCCGTACATATTTGACGATAAATGTACTCCAGAAGATGCGGCATTAGCTATAGAAGAAGTTTATAACCTAACTCCGGAAGAAAGAGCAATAGCGGGTAAGAAAGGATACGACTGGGTAACAGGAGATGAAGCTAATATGACAGCAGAGAAGATGGCTAATAGAGTAATCGAAGTTTTGGATAAAGGCTTTGATAAGTTTACTCCTAGAGAAGCATTTAATTTTCATAAGATAGAAGACAGACAAGCAAATTATATTGAACATAAATTAACAGGTTATTAGAATGAATAAACCAACAGTAGTCATAAGTTGCCCAGTTGATACTTATAGCGGATACGGAGCTAGATCAAGAGATTTTGTTAATGCTGTAATTGCTACAGAGCAATACGATGTTAAAGTGTTAGCACAAAGATGGGGAGAAACTCGTTGGGGATACTTAAAAGATCATAAGGATGAAAGTATTACCCCTAGAATAATAAACCAACTGACTCAACGACCAGATGTATGGATACAGATATCAGTACCTAATGAATTTCAGAAGGTAGGTAAATATAACATAGGAGTTACTGCTGGTATGGAAACAACTCTATGTGATCCTAATTGGGTGAAAGGAGCAAACAATATGGACTTACTTCTAGTATCTTCTAAACATTCAGCAGATAGTTTTAATAGAAGTAAATACGATATTAAAGATGATAAGACAGGTAAGATAACAGACTCTATTAAGTTAACTACTAAGATGGAAGTATTATTTGAAGGAGCAGACATATCCAAATACTTTCCAGTTAAACCTTCAGCTAGTTTAACAGATATAGAACAAACATTAGATTCAATTCCTGAATCATTCTGCTTTTTAACTACCGGGCATTGGATGCAAGGTGATTATGGAGAAGATAGAAAGAATATGGGGTATACTATTAAGACGTTCCTGGAGGCATTTAAGAATAAAAAGAATGCTCCAGCATTAGTAATGAAATGTCACAGTATGACTACTTCAATAATGGACAGGGAAAGAATGCTTGATAAGATAGATAAGGTAAGAAGTACAGTTAAAGGTAAGTTACCTAATATATACCTAATACACGGAGAGGTTTCTGATTCTACTATGAATCTAATATATAATCATAATAAGATAAAAGCTTTCGTATCTCTCCCTAAAGGAGAAGGATTCGGTAGACCTTTCTTAGAGTTTAGCTTAACTAACAAACCTATCATTGCATCAGGATGGTCAGGTCATGTAGATTTTTTAGATAAAGAATATGTACGTTTTGTTACTGGAGAATTAAAACCAGTACATAGCTCTGCTCTAGTTAAGAATACTATTATAGAACAATCAGAATGGTTTACACCAGACTTATTAGATACAACTAAAGCATATAAAGAAGTATTTAAAGACTATAGCAAATGGCTAGTAAAAGCTAAGAGGCAAGGACATAAAAGTAGAACAGAATATTCTTTTGATAGTATGGTTAGTTTAGTAAAACAAATACTAGATAAAAATATAACTAAGCAAGTAGAATTAAAATTACCTAAATTAAAATTATTATAATATGAATAAAGATCAGTTAGTAGAAGGACCTTTTGGCAGTAATGCTTGCTATGAGCAATCTTTCATACATGAAAACAAAGAAGTAAAGACCTGGTTATGTTTTGGTAGCGGTTTTACAACTTCAACATTAATGACTAAAAATAGTCCTGCGGTTAAAGCTGCAGTAGAAACATCTCCGGAATTGTACAAAGACCTTATGTTTGAGGATAGAGACGGCAGAGTATGGTTACCAGCTACTATAACGTTACCAGAAAAAGGTATGGTGTTTATAGATGGCAATAGCAAAGATAATTGGAAATGGGCAGGAGTGAAAGCTATACCGGTAACAGCAGAAGACAAGAAAGTTGCTAAAGATCAAACACATAAAATGGATATGAAAAATGTAAAGCATTTTGAACAGAAGGATTTTATGGAAGCAGCAGACTATATAGGAATGTTTAAATTTGCTTAAGGTGTATGAAGATAAGCTATGCTATAACAGTCTGTAACGAATACAATGAAATACAGAAACTTATTTCTACTCTAATGTTAAATATTAGAGAAGAAGATGAAGTTGTAGTACTCTTTGATGAAAAGAATGGAACTGCTAACGTATGGGGATATCTTAGAGAATTAGAAGAGCAAGAGTATATTAAGCTAGAAAGTAAACCATTTGGTAATCATTTTGCTGATTGGAAAAATTATCTCAATAGTCTATGCACAGGTGATTTTATATTTCAAATTGATGCTGATGAAATACCGAATAAATTCCTAATCGATAATCTCCCAGAAGTATTAGAATCAAATCCTGAAGTTGATATGTTGAGAGTACCTAGAGTAAATACAGTAGAGGGATTAACTCAAGAACATATTAACAAATGGGGTTGGAATGTAAATGAGAAAGGCTGGGTTAACTGGGCTGATTGGCAGATGAGAATATACAGAAGACATCCAGATATTAAATGGGCTAACAAAGTACATGAAGTAATAGAAGGGTATAGAGTTCATGGTATGCTACCTGCAGAAGAAGAATTTGCATTATATCATCCGAAAGAAATAAAGAGACAAGTAAAACAAAATAAATATTACGATACATTGTAATTAAATTTTAAGTAGTATGAGCAGAGACGGACAAGAACTGGTAAATTTTAGACATCCTTTTGAGACTAAATGTAAAGTACTAGACAAAGGAATTATTAGCGATAGTGAATGGAAAGATCAAGCATCGTATGATAGGATATTTGAAGAAGCTTGGAAGGTAAGGTACGAATGGGAAAAGAATATTATCAGTACTATTATAAAAGACAATAAGTGTAAGAAGGTTCTAGAACTAGGACCTGGTCCTGGAGTATTATGTAATAAGGTACTTAAAGAACATTCAAATTTAGAGTACCACTTGGTGGATATAGAAGCAGCAAAGCTTGCTAATGAAAAAGAGAAACTAGGAGGTACTTTTCATGTCCAAGATCTAACAGGCGACTTAGACACTACTAATCTACCCGAGGACTTTAATTTATTTATTGCTAATGATTTTTTAGAACACATACAAAACCCAGCAAATATTGTTCTTAAAGCTAAGAGTATACTAAAGGAAGATGGCTTAGCTTTTATCTCTGTTCCTAATTGGAGAATGGGTCATGCCTGGATATACAGAGGACTATTTGATTGGGATAACTTTATACACTTTATGTGGCAACATGGTTTTAAGCTACTAGGATACTCTCCTTCTAATTTAGTTTGCTCAACATCTCCTAAACTTCCATCAGAGAGTACTATGCCAGATGAAATGATAACTAGCTGGAATTGGTATATGTTATTTAAAAGAAATGATAATGAAATCTAAAGTAAATTATGAAAATATCACTAATACAACCTGGTAGAAATAATCTGAAATATCTTAAGTGGTCTTATAACTCAATTAGAAAAAATCAAGGAGAACATGAAGTAGAAATTTGTGTAGCTGATGATGCTTCAACAGACGGTACTTGGGATTGGTGTGTTGAAATGATGGATAGAGATTCTAATTTCAAAGCACTCAAATGGGATGGACCTAAAAGAGTAGGACATACTATTTTATATGACAGGTTAATTAACGAGGTAGCTACTAATGATATTTGTATGATTTACCATGCTGATATGTACCTATGTCCGGACGCACTAGATGCAATTGAAGACGAACTAAAAGAAAACACAATAGTATCGCTTACAAGAATCGAACCACCTCTACACCCAGACGGTCCAGAAAAAATTCTTAAGGACTTTGGGGTAGAACCTGAAGAGTTTAATGAAGAGGGTTTACTTGAGTTTTTAAATTCTCGAGTTCCTAATAACGATATTACTGAAGGTATATTTGCTCCATGGGCATTTTGGAAAAGTGATTTTCAAGAAATAGGAGGACATGATCCTCTATACGCTCCTCAGTCAAAAGAGGACAGCGATATATTTAATAGATTCCAATTAAACGGTATTAAATTTATTCAAACTTGGCATGGATGTGTTTACCATATGACCTGCAGAGGCAGTAGACGTAACACAGTAGATAAAGCAAAAAACATATACGAAGATAGTCCGGAGTGGTTAGCACAAAACATGAGATCAACTCGTAACTTTATTCGTAAATGGGGACACTTTGTTAAGCATGACCGTTTGATGAAGCCTATCGTTCCTCCTAAGTATGATATTGGTTTTGTTGTTAAAAATTGTAACTCTAATCTGTTAGAAATACTAGAACCTTGGTGCGATACTATCTACATAGAGGATACTATGCAAGTACTTACTATTGATTATTTTGAAAAAGAGAAGAATAATACTGCATATGATTTAAGTGATAGAATTAAACCATACGACAATGAAAAACAAAATGAAATTTTAGTAAGATTAGATAGAGCTTCTTTTAATCAAGAAGACTATAAAATTATTCAACAACTATCAGAAATTATAAAAGACAGTGGTGCTATTGGTTCCTTCCAATTAGGAAATCTATTTATAGATATAATACAAATGAATGAATATCAAAATAACTTAATCAAATTATGAAAAAAACATACTTAGTAGAATTTAGAGAAGCTAACGGTACTACATATGAATTTGAGTTTCTAACAGATGATATAGAATTTTCTATAGAACAGTATAGTAGAAACAGACACATCGTTGAGCACCGTATACTAAACGAAGGAGCAGGAGGTAAGAAACAAATGCTATTTGGTTAAAATATCCTCCTATTTATTAGTATACTACAATAATTTTTCTTATATTAATTAAATGAAAGCAGACAAAACATTTATATTAGAAGCTGTAAAACAGGTTATATCTGAATCAGCTAAAATTAAGTTCGCTGGCCATCAATTTATGTTGAAGGTTGACGTAAACGAGGACCCTCAAAAAAAGGGATTAAAAATTCAATTCATACCTACTACTTTTGGACAACTATCTAAAACTGAGCAAAACGATATTGCTATAGAGTTAGAAAAGAGATTAGAATCAGGTCTAGATCGGTACGATATGAGAGTTGAAAGAGACAGAAATTTAAAAGACAAAACAATAATCGGATTCTTTGTTTATATAGAATACTTTGATAAGTTAGTTAGAAAAGCACTATCAGGACAAAATCCATCTAATACTCCAAATATACCAAATGACGAAATATAGTTTTCAATCTAAGTACAGTAAAGGTCCTATAAGTGTAACCGAAGCTAGAAGTCTAGAAGAAGCAACAGAATTTTTTGCCAAAAGAAAAGACTTGTCTTTAGAAAAATTTACAAAACTATATGAAGTCATTAAAAAAGAATATTAGAGAGGTACTAAAAGCAAGATTAGATGTAAGTTATAGAATAAAATTAAAAGAACCAGACAGAGAAGTTATGAATAAAAAAATCTTCGTTGAAGTTCTTGATCAATTAAGAAAGATAGAAGATAGAAAAGATTTTCTAGCTGAAGAAATAGGAATGGATATGACTCATTATGAAGATCAGTTCTTCGCCGTCATAGATAACCTATTCAAATTAGCATTCAACAAATCACAATTAGCCTTAATACAGATGTATATCTACAAACTAGTTCCGGATAAGGAATGGGATGGTATGATTACGATCGAAGAAAACAAACAAGAGAAAGATGTACCATTCAAGTCGCCTGATGATGTTTGGGATGTTATAAAAAAGTTTGAGAAATAGTTGCTATAACAGGTATTATTTCGTATATTAAGGTAGTATTAATATTAAAGGTTATATAAATGAATTTAAAAATGATTAGTTGCCCTAAATGTGGCGACGACTTTCCAGAGCTTAGAAAAACAGAATACGGATATAATTTCTGTGTTAATTGTTCAAATGTTGAACCCCTAGTTGGTATAACAACCGTAGAGGGTGAAGGAGACCATACTTATAATGGTTTGATTATTATGGACCAAAGTAGAGCTAAAGCTATAGCTGAAAAAGAAGCAGAGTTAACAGGTAAGAAAGTACATATTGAGATGTTAGATTTCGATAAGGATGAACATGCCGTTAATCAGTCTATCAAAGAAGAGGTTACTAAATCGTTAGAAGAAGAGCTATAGATGGGACGCCCAGCTAAGATACTTAAAAAAGAAGACGTACTAAGAGCTATAAAGAATACTAGGTCTAATCGAGCAGCAGCTAGATACCTACACGTTTCTTTTACTCATTACAAAAAATATGCTAAGACATATAGTGATGAGGATTCCGGCTCTAGTTTATATGAGCTTCATAAGAATCAAGCTGGTAAAGGTATCCCTAAATTCTTATCTAACGGCGGAAAAGAGCCTCCAATACTAGATTTAATAGAAGGTAGAGTTCCTGTAGAGCATTTCGATCCTAAGAAGATTAAACAGAGACTTATCTTTGAAGCTTTGATAGAGGAGAAATGTTCCTACTGCGGCTTTTCCGAGAGAAGAGTACTTGATACTAAAGTACCGTTGGTACTAAATCATAAGGATGGTAATAAGAAGAATTGGAACTTAGACAATATAGAGTTCTTATGCTACAACCATGCCTTCCTTTATGCTACTTCTCCTATTACCGATAAGCAGGTAGAGGCTATGGAGGACTATGTTGATAAGAATGTTGAAGAAGTAAATTGGGAACTAGACGAGCACCATATAGAACATCTCAAAGAGTTAGGACTCTATCAAGAAGAAGAGAAGCCCGGAGAGAAGTATATTAGCCGTCAGTAGCTATTTATTAGCAAACATTAATAATGGAACAACAAGTAGAAGAGTACGTAAGAACTAATTATAAAAATACTTACGGTAAATGTAATAATCTAATTATAGAAATTAGAGACACATTTTTTCTGGTAAAGGATAACAAAGATGGATCACCTTTAATACTCAGTAGAAATATAATTTAAGTATGAAAAAAGCAAAACAAATAATTTGGGAGTATTGGATTAAGCCTTGGCATAAACTATAAGGTATGGCTAAAAAGAAAATTAATAAGTTCTCTACTTTTAAGAAGAAGAAACCATTAGAGAGAAGAGTTGCAGATGATTTAGTTAAGAAATCAGAACAGAATGAGAAGTTGAGAGAGAAGGATATAGGTACATCTTTTTTGGATTTATTTTAAGATAAAGTTGCTACTTACAGTTTTTTTTCTTATATTAAAGTATATTAATAGATAAAATAAAGGTTATGACAGTATTACAAAGTTTAGACAGATTAGAAGTTTCTTACATTAAATTTATGGAGAAGAATGATTACAGAGATCCAGGGTATATCTGGTGGGAAAGAATCAAAGATTGCCAGAAATGGTGTAATAAAGAAAAGACTTACGTACCTATGAGCGATACTCAGACATTGATGATAATGAGGGAATGGGTAAAAAAACAGAAATCATTTTATTAAAAATTAAGGTTATGAAAACATTTAAAGATATTAGTTGGAAACAACATAGATTAGGTAAAGGACATATTCAAGGATTATTAATGTTAGGTAACGGTATTGAGTTATCCGTTGTAGCAGGTTCAGGAATGTACAGTGCAGGTAAAAGCGGAGTTAGAGAAGCAGTTGATAAAGTTGAAGATGTATCTTCATTTGAAGTAGCTGTAGTAAATCCTGATGGAAAATTTGTAGGAGATGTTAGAGGATGGTTAGGTAGAGAAGATATTAATAAGTTAATCAGCGAGTTATGTTCGGAAAACTAAAATCTAACTTACTTACTTACCTTTTCAAGGATTGGGTAAAGAACGAAACTGATGTAGAAACTCTTAATATTACTAGAACTATGTTAAGGCAGAGAGTTAACTTACTAGAAGAAGGAGTAAATACCGGTAGAATAATTATCAAAGGATTTAATAGAGAATAATGGCAGAAAAGACTGGACACTTAGTTAAACTTCAGTATGACTTTAATACAGCAGGCGTACTAGAAGTATGTATGAAAGGTACTTGGCATAGAGCTACTTCAAGAGAATTTAGATCATTCGACGGTAAGCGTAGAATAACCGAACCTACTAAGACAGAGTTAGGAAATGTTATTGTTCCTATGAGAACTTACGATTATAATGGACCCGTTTATATGTTTGGTACTAATAATGAAGTAAAGACTATAAATGAAGAGAAAATAGTTACTAGTGCATATTGGGATGAAGCAAGAAAACAAACAGAAGAAAGAGGGTTATGAAAAAATTACATTTTGAAAATACAGATGAATTCGAGAGAGTATTCAAAGCCAAAGATGAGGAAGTTACGGATGCTATGGTGGAAGGTATTAACGAAGCATTTAGCTACCAGAAGAAATCAGCAGAGTTATTTGAGATTACTTTTCAAGATATAGATATAGTATATGAAATTACTCTACCTTCTACCCAATGGGAAGTAGCTCTTGAAACTTGCCTTAATCATTACAGAGATTTAGAGCAATCAGATAAGGCTATAGATGTCTACCTACTTCAAAAAGGAATTAGACAATGGTTAAGTTAATATTTTTAGATAACGAATACTATCAACTAGTTAGGCAAATTAAAGTCGAACAGGTTAACGGTAACATGGAAGGATTGAAAGCTTGGAGAGATAGGCTTCATTGTAACCATGTCCTGAAGTACCAAGGTAACTACCTTATGGTTCGTACAATAGAAGATGCAGAAATAATTAAATAAAGTTAGGTAAAAAGTTGCCTACTTACTTATTTTTTCTTATATTATAGTATAGATAATTAATTAAATAAAAGGTTATGCAAGATTTAGTACAAAGTTTTAATAAAGGTTTAGATTCTTACCTATCAAAAGAACAATTAAGAGAGTTATGTCCTGTAGCATTTAAAGATGCTCCTACTAATCCTAAAGTAACAGATAAATACCTATTCGTTAATACTGAGCAGATCATAGATGATTTAGCTTCATTAGGTTGGAAACCAGTTTCAGCTGGTATGCGTAAAACTAGAGGTAAAGAGACTATCTTCTCTAAACATATGGTTTCATTTCAGAACCCAGACATTAAGATAAAAGGTAAAGGAGGAGATGATTCTTTTCCTCGTATTATTATGACTAATAGTCATGATGGACTTCAAGCATTTAAATTCTCAGTTGGTATATTTAGATTAGTATGTTCTAATGGACTAGTAGTAGCTGATGAGAAGTTTTCTGATTTTAAGATTAAGCATAAAGGATATACTTTTACGGAACTAAGAGAAGTTGTAGCTCAAGCAGTAGCTGATCTTCCGGCAAAGGTAGAGGTGCTTAATAAAATGCGTAATAAAATTCTTACTAAAGAGGAGAAATCTAAACTAGCATTAGATGCTATGTTAGTAAGAGCAGGTATTGTTCCTAACTCTGTTAAAGCTAATAAGTTTGAGTACGATGAAGAAACGATTACAGATATCTTAGAACCTAAGAGAGATGCTGATATTGGAGATGATCTATGGAAAGTGTTTAATGTTATACAAGAAAAGATTACTCAAGGAGAGTTTCATGCCGCATTAAAGGGAGCTGAAACTAAAGTTCGTAAGGTTAGAAAGATTAAGTCTTTTGAAAAAGACCTGGAAGTTAATAAGAAGTTATTTAAATTAGCAACAGCTTTAATATAGTAATTATAAATTAGTTATATGAGAAATTCAATTACAAAAATGTTTCCTGGTTTAACATTTAAAAAAGCTGATACAAAAGAAGGTACTATGAGAAGCAAAATAGAACTTGCTAGGATTACGGGATTAAAGGTTACGACTGTAAGCAGATACCTTTCAGCAGCAGGAATAACGGCAGATGAATTTAGAAAGATTAGCATCCGTAACAATCATAATCAATCTTTCTATAACCAAACTAGTCAGAATAAGTTTTTTGATTGGTTATGTGGAACTAGAGAATGTAAATAATGATAGAAGTAATTAAGCATACCTTAGGTATATGTGGCGAGCATTGGCATCCGAATATATGGACTGCCTTTGCTTCAGCCCCAATAATTGCACCAACAGTATATTATATAAAATGTAAATGCGGAGGTTGGTTTAATAAACATAATAAAGATTGTAAAATAAAATAAAGATGGAAGAATTATATTACGTACCTTCAATGAAGGTCAATTCAAAAGTAGCAGATTTAGTTATTGAAGGAAATCATATAGAGATAGCCGGAATTACTTACCAGAGGTTATCTCGTAAACCTAGAGGAAGATCTGTTAAAAGAAAACTATTTAGTGAAAAGTCTAATACTAGAATACTAATTTATGCTTAGTAGACTATTGCAAAAGATACAATGGAAAGTCCGCAAATGGAATATTAAATTTAGTTTACTAGACATATTCTTACATGACGGCAATAGTGTATTTGGATTTAGTTTATTCGAAATCATTTATAACTACAGGTCTTACTCTCTTTTGACATTCGAATTTAGATTACCAAATGGAGCAGATCGTAAAATATTTCAACTAACTCATTGGGACTTCTTATTCCTCAGTAGGTACTGTTATGTAGTTTGGGAGAGATTAGATGATAGGAATATGTGGTCAGGTTCTTTGTCTAGATGGGATAGGTTAAAATTAAAATTTTTAAGTAAGATTATTAAATAACTTAAGAAAAAGTTGCCTGACTAAGTTATATTTCGTATATTATATTAAAGATAAAAAATAAAGGTTATATGGCATTATGGAAAGTAAAAGATGAGATAGTTTATTCAGACGGTCCTCTTTCGATTTCGGCAGAAGAAATGTCTGGAGTATTTGTTCAGAGGCATTTCTATACTGTTCCTTATACTAATGTAGGTAAAGGAGGTATAATGAAAAGAGCAGATGGTAAACGATTTCATACTCCTTCTTGGACTGAAGTTCATCCGGAAACTACTCTCAAAGATATTATAGTAGAGAAGAAGCCTTTCGAAGAGTTGTTTGTTGAACCTAAGAGCTGGAGTTTTAAATCAGCTTCTTCAGATAAGGAGTATACAGTTAAGCTTAAGAGGGATGGTAATCCTTATTGTGACTGTTGGGGTTATATGGCTCATAAGAATTGTAAGCATGTTAAACAAGTTAAAAAAGAATTAGGATTATGATATTAGGATATTTTATGATAGGAGTGTTATGGACCTGGTGGTTAGAATGGTTTACAACTACTACTTTAGAAGGTAAGTACGGACAGCCTTGGAGATTTAATGAGAGACTATTCCATAGCATTTTATGGCCATATAGTCTAGGAACATTTTTATACGCAGCAATAGTTGAATTTAATAAAAGAAATAAAGGTAATGAGTAAAGATAAGAGATACGTAGTACAGATGGAGATGTATGTGTATGCAGAGAATGATTATATGGCTCGTAAGAGAGCTCATAGAATGAAAGATAAGATTAATTCTAAGCATGTTGATGCTCATACCTCTATTACAGAGTTAGGTGAACAGCCATTTGCTACTATGCAATATAGGAAGTTAGAAGATAAATCTCAACCTATAGACAATTATCAATCAGCACCATTACCATTTTAAAACCATATATTATGAAAAATTTTATTAACACTTGGTATCCAGTCATCATAGCATTTATAGCAATGTTGTACTCTATTGGATTAGGTTTATTTGGATACACAGAAGAGGCTCAATACTCGGCTCATTGGGCAGGAACTATATTACTATTTGCCATAGCAATTAGACAAAGACGTATATTATGAATATAGCAATGTTTATTGTAGGAGCTGTAATATTTGCAGCATATATATTCTTTACATTTTGGAATATATTCTATGGAGCTAGAAAGAATAAAGAAGAGAATTATCCTAACTACTACGGTAGGCATAAGTCTCCTAAACAAGAAGAGTTAAATTAAATACAGGTATTATGAATCATTTTGCAAACAACGGAAAAGAGTATCTAAGAAAAGATCCTAAATTTACTTATCAAGGTAAGTCACAAGAACAGTATAGAGGAAGCGCACAAGCATGTTTTATAGCATTCTGTGCAATAGGAACTTTATTGGCCATTTTCAAAATACTACAATAATATGAGCCTATCAGGAGAAGAGATTATAAAAAACTTAAAGCAAATACAGACTCTTTTAGATGAAGATGCTCCAGCAATTGCTAAAATGAGAATAGGGTTCTTAATAGATGATATTATGTTGTATAGAAAACAAAGTTTGTAATTATGAAAAGAGTAACAGAATACTTAAACAGGTACGGAGACACTTATAGATTTACTAGGCAGAAAGATGACTCTGTTTTAGTAGAAGGAGACTTTGATTATATGAAAGTAGGAGGAGACTTTATAGATACTCCAGGTGGACCTTTTCTAAAAATAGGACAACAATTATCAGAAATAGTTAATGGAGATGGATTTGATTTAACCATAGAAGGATTTACTAATTCTGAAAATGGAATTATAATCCAAACTAACTTCAGGGATATAGATCAGGTCGATCTTAATCACTTAATGGATAGTGATGTAATTGAAAATATAATATAAAATATAGGTTATGAAATTATTTAAATTTTTAGTAGAAACATTTGTAGAACTGGTATTGACTCTGTTTGTTGCTGTATGTACATTACTTATAGCAGTAGGAATAATAGGACTTATATACAACTTAGCATCATAAAAATAATAATATGAAAAACACACCATTTAAGATCTCAGTTCAACATTGGGATGAAAAGATTACAGTTGAGAAAGATCATAGCGATATTACATTTGAGGAGTATATAGAGATGCTAAGAACATTATCTAGAGGTATAGGATTTGGACAAGATGATATTGATGATATATTTGGAGGGTAAGGTATGAGTATGTTAGAATTCTACCCTATGTTAACTCCTAAAGAGATGTTAGAAGCAGGAGTATTTGGAGGCTCTTACTTTGGAGTAGAGATTCTGGAAGGTGATTACGATTACCAGAGTTTATTTCAAGAAACATTATCTGATGTATCTCCTCATCTATATTTAGGAAGTAAGTACAAACCTAAAGATAATAAGTTTAAGATTAGGAGCGGTATGCCGTATGAGTATTGGAAGGAGATGAAATGGATGCATAAAGATGATCCTTACGGATGGTTTGAATGGTATATTAAATACCACAATGGTAGAAGACATTCAGATGATGATAGGCAGATTAGTAGATGGCAAGACTTCTGTGGAAGGAATGGTAGATGGAGGAAGAGGATCTATAAGATGATAGATGAGACAGGTAATTGGGATGTTAGCCCGCGCATACAACAATCATTATTACATTGGGGGTATGTGGTTAATGAAGAAGATTACGAACACTATAAGAGGATAAAGTATGGCATATAGAATGACTAAGAAGAAAACTACCTTAAAGCTGGTAGAGGAGTTAAACGAATTAGCTACAGTAATACTTCAGAACATAAATAAGCCAATGAAGGAACATACGATAGAAATACAAGATGAGATAGCAGATGTTAAGTTATGGTTGAGTATTGTAGAGAAACGTTATGATAAAGGGTACATCGATAAGAGAATAAAGAAGAAGATCAAGAGATATAAATTAGATAAGTATAAAGAGAATGAACTATAAAGGTTATGAAATAGATCAACAAGGAAATGGATGG
>ERZ1039804.780-NODE-780-length-19700-cov-37.468363_pt1 | contig 19700 bp, 20 predicted proteins | sample MGYA00383089_ERZ1039804 | MGnify/ENA primary metagenome ERZ1039804 (study PRJEB29581, sample SAMEA5548359) | metagenome | biome: marine; feature: coastal; material: water | depth 1 m | study: Short-term variability in the microbial, nano- and picoplankton...
CCAAGGTGGATGAGGTACTATGAATCGTAGGAAAAGCAAAAGAATCTACAAGCAATCTAAAAGACTTCAGCTTGAGTGGCTGAGGTCTTTGGTTGACGAAGTAGAAGCTGATAAGATTAATGAACATAACATGGAAGAAATGCTACCCGACCAAAAACATATTTGGGGTCAGGGTCAACTCAGGCTTAGCTTTTATACAGACAAGTGGCTAAACAAAAAGATAAAGCAGCTCCTAAAAATATTCCCAGATAAAGAAATAGAAGACATTACAAGCGAGGACATAGTGTGGAAGATGTCGAAACGCTAGGAATAGAAGACGCTATAATAGCTATAGGAAGCTACTTATATAATTCAAACAAGACAATCGCTGATGTTGACGAGCAGTTTTTAGAAGCACTACTGCTTTTAGTCAGCGTTGAGCTTGAACGCAGGGAGGCAACACTACATTGAAAAAAGTTAGGAAGGGCTTTAGGAAACCAAGAGTCAAAAGACCAGTAGAGAAAAACCTAGTTAAGGGTTATGACTCTAACTGGGAATATGAACTTCACTCAGGAATCCTAGATGACTGGGAGCATCATGTTGATAAGGTTGAGTATACTATTAGCCACAAATACGAGCCTGACTTTGTTAGAGTTATTGACGGCAAGAAGATATTGCTTGAAGCAAAGGGCAGGTTTTGGGACAGTGCAGAGTATAGTAAGTATATCTGGATTAACAAAGCTCTTCCTGATGACATCGAGCTAGTGTTTCTGTTTGCTAACCCAAGCGCACCTATGCCTCAAGCTAAGGTACGTAAGGACGGCACAAGGCGCTCACACTCTGAGTGGGCAGACAAGAACAACTTTAGATGGTTCAGTGAAGATAGTATACCTGACAAATGGATTAACGCAAAGAAAAGAGAGGACTTTAAGAATGAGCATTGATGATGCAACCCCTGCTGATTGGGATAAAGTAACTTTTAAAACAAACAAAGTAGGTGAGCCCACGTTTGAGGAGTACATGAAACGCCTCAATTCTAACTGGGTATTTGATAGCACAAGAGGCACTGACCCTGTTGTTACTGCTGATGCAGGAGACTTTGAAGATTGTTGGGATAATGAAAAAGCCGACAATGTAAACAGCCCCTCGCATTATAACTACGGCAAGGTAGAGTGCATCGAAGCTATTGAAGAGAGCATGACCCCTGAAGCTTTCAAAGGCTACCTAAAGGGCAACGCTATTAAATACTTGTGGCGTTACGAAAGAAAGTCTAATGCAGTACAAGACTTACAAAAAGCTGCTTGGTACTTGAGCAGACTTACTCAAACAAATCTATCTGATAATGACTAAGTGGTGGCGTATCTGGGCTAAGTCTCTTGGAGAGAAGGTAGGAGAGACAGATAAGCAAGCAGATACAGTGGCGGCTATTAGGACTTTCTGGTGGCTCGTCCACATCGCTACCTGTTTTATGATTATTTTAAACAACGCTACAAATTTAGGTTGGTTATAATGGACAGAAAAGAAGAAAGGCGTAAAAGCTTTCAACGCAAAAAGAAATTTAAAAAGATAACAAGGTCTTCTAAAGCTAAGACCGAACGCAAAAAAACAAAGGGAAATACAGATGACATTTTATTTTTGGAACAGACTTTTTAGTTTAGAAGTAAGAAATGGAATCGGGCTCGATTTAGAATTTTGTGATAGTCGACCCGTATGGACAGTGAAAGATGGCGAACATGACGTAATGCCATTTGAGGGGCTCGTAATACAGCTACCATTTCTAACCCTATCTATCGGCAATGTATATCAGGAGAGTTAACATGAGAGCAAGACATCAATATTTTTTAAAAGCAGTAGTATTATTTTTAGTTTCACCAGTGTATGTACCCGCAGTAATTGTATGGAAAAACAAGGAAGATGTACTATCTTTCTACAAAGAGTTTTGGCAAGCTGTAACATTTACTCACCCTGAATATGACGGCATGGAGTAGTGAATGGATAAGTATCAACAGTTTATACATAAATCTAGATATGCACGATGGCTTTCAGAAGAAGGCAGGCGTGAAACGTGGGAAGAAACAGTACAGCGTTATGTAGACTTCTGGGTTAATCGCAAGCAGCTTGATAAGAAAACAGCTGAGCGTGTGTACGATGGAATCCTAACACAAAAAGTTATGCCCTCTATGAGATGTATGATGACAGCAGGTGAAGCGCTAGACAAAGATAATGTAGCCGGATTCAACTGCAGTTACTTAGCCATTGATTCGCCTCGAAGCTTTGATGAGCTGATGTACGTTCTTATGTGTGGTACAGGGGTTGGGTTCAGTGTTGAGCGTAACTTTATCAACAAGCTTCCAGTAGTAGCAGAAACATTCCACAACACAGACACTACGATTGTAGTTGCTGACAGTAAGATTGGATGGGCTTCTGCATTCCGTGAGCTTATTGCTATGCTCTATGCCGGTAAGATTCCTAAGTGGGATATGAGTAAGGTACGTCCTTCAGGTGCTAGACTTAAGACCTTTGGTGGTCGTGCATCAGGCTCTGCTCCTTTGGCTGACCTGTTCCGCTTCTGTGTAGAAGTCTTTCAGAAAGCAAATGGTCGTAAGCTAACAAGCATTGAGTGTCACGATGTTGTGTGTAAGGTTGCAGATATTGTAGTTGTTGGTGGCGTTAGACGTTCAGCACTTATAAGTCTATCAAACCTATCAGACATTCGCATGGCTAAAGCTAAGACAGGTGCGTGGTGGGAAGCAGATGGTCATAGACGATTGGCTAACAACAGTGTAGCGTACACAGAGAAGCCAGACTTTGAAGCCTTCATCAACGAAATGAAGACTCTATACGAAAGCCGTGCAGGTGAACGAGGATTGTTTAGTCGTGTAGCTGCTCAGAATATTGCAGCTCGTAATGGACGTAGAGATTCTGAACAAGACTTTGGTACTAACCCTTGCTCTGAGATTATCCTACGCAGTAATCAGTTCTGTAATCTATCTGAGGTTGTTGTACGTGAAGATGATACAGCTGAAACACTGAAAGAAAAAGTAGAGTTAGCTGCTATCATTGGTACGCTTCAAGCTACTCTTACAGACTTCAGATACCTACGAAACATCTGGCACAAGAACACATCCGAAGAAGCACTGCTCGGACTAAGCATGACTGGTATTATGGATAACAAACTATTGTCTGGTCAAGAAGACCAAGCAGAACTAGAAAAGACTTTGGAGAGCTTAAGAGATGTCGCTATTGCAACCAATAAGAAATGGGCTAAGAAGCTTGGCATTGAACAGTCTGCGGCTATTACTTGCGTTAAGCCTAGCGGTACTGTGTCTCAACTTGTCGATTCTGCTTCTGGGATTCACCCTCGTTTCTCTAAACATTACATTCGGAGAGTACGTTCAGACAAGAAAGACCCGCTTGCAGTCTTTATGGAAGCAGCAGGATTCCCAGTAGAACAAGATGTAATGTCAGAGTCTTCTGTGGTATATAGCTTTCCTGTTAAAGCACCTGACTCTAGTGTGGTAGTAAAAGAAGTAGGAGCTATGGAGCAGTTAAGACTTTGGAAGACTTATCAGAACTCTTGGTGTGAGCATAAGCCTAGCATCACTGTGTACTATACAGACGATGAGTACTTACAAGTAGCTCAGTGGATATGGGATAACTTTGATATATGTTCAGGTATTAGCTTACTGCCTGTTAGTGACCATGTATATCAGCAAGCACCTTATGAAGATATAGATGCTGAGCAGTATGATAAGCTTGTATCGTCAATGCCACAGAACGTGAACTGGAATGACTTAGTTTACTTTGAACAAGAAGATAACACTACCGGTTCACAGGAGTTAGCTTGTGTCGGTAATGCCTGTGAAATAACGTAGGTATTAAATATGAAAGCAAAGGAAGCTAACATATTATCTTTTAGAATTATCGTTAATCATTCGGGGGCCATCCTAACGGAACTGGGTGGCTTACCCGAAGAACGATTACATGAGCTGTTTAAAGGAGATGAGTTAGCTCTCATACGTAAGATTATTCGTGACGCTAAACCTAAGTTAGAAAACATGCACGAGTACTTAGAACGAGAGCTTACTGCCTACTCTACCACTTAACTTTATCAGCCCAATATGCTGCGGACATCTTACCTTTTTTGATGTTCTTAGCATGGCGGGCTTTAAAGCTTTTACGCTTAGCCTTCATTCTAGCAGATTCACCCGCCTTAGCCTTACCCGCTGTACTAGCGCCTTGTTCTCCAAAGCGTATAGTCTTTACCTTGTCTCCTACCTTAGCTACAACAACGTGAGATTTCTTTGGGTGGCTAGGAGTTCTTTTAGGTTTATTATATCCTGCAACTCCCGCCCTTTTAAGTCTTGAGTCTTTAGCTTTACCGCCCTTCTTAAGTTGTTCTCTCATCGTTTTTTACCTTTGTGTAGTCCATGTTTAGCATGCTGCTTCCCTTTCTTTGTAGCTGCTCTTTTCTTCTTATTAGCAGCAGCTAACTTCTTTCTACCCGCAGCAGTTGACTTTAGCTTAGCAATTGTTTTCTTAGGTGCATACACTTCACCAGTCTCTGAAGACTTCTTACCACTAGCTGTTGTCCACTTCTGCTTAGTCCATTTCTTTAAAGACTTTTGAGATTTTTTAAGAGCCATTACTTGTACCCTCCACCTTTAGCCTTATACTGTTTAGCAAGCATCTGTGCTTTACGTGCAGACCACTGACCTGCTTTACCGCCCTTAGTGCCCGCCTTAATCTTGTTAAACAAGTTCTTACGCATAGTGGGCTTAGTGTAGTTTCCTGCTTTGTTTACTGTAGATTTTTTCTTGGTAGCCATCTTAGCCTCCTACGAATTTCTATTTACGCCTTTAGCTTTCTCTACGGTTCTCATAGCGCCTAGACCCAACATGCCCATAAGTACTGGCATCATAGTTGACACATCTAGTACAGGGATTTCAATGGTAGAATCGGCAAGAGCAAGCGCAAAATTTGCCATCGGGATAAGAATGTACTGACTCGCAAGTCCAACACAACAAGTCCAACCAACAGCCGGTCTCCAACCCGACACAAATAAGCTCTTATGTGCCGCTTCTGTCTTATTAACTTCAAGTTGCGCTTTCGCAAGCTCCTGTGCGTGCTTTTCAGCCATTGTCGATAGTTCAAACGCAATCGCATTCTTCTTGTCTTTATCCTCTATAAACTTGTCTAGTAGTCCTGTAACAGGCCCAATCAATTGTTGTAACATAATCTTACTCCTTAGTACTTCCACATTACAGGGGTTGTTTCACGAACGTCTACGTGTATAAATCCACGAGCCACACCTACGCCTGTGAAGCCCATAGCAAGTGCGTTCTTAACAATTGTAAAGCGCTGAGAGCCGCCATTAACTGCGATGTCAGCTGCAATTCCCTGTGCATGAGTTCCCGGTTTTGATTTTTTAGATTCTATGCTATGCTTCTCTGAACGATAACCGCTTGTAATATAGAACGGAAAGCCGCAAGCAGCTCTAAGCTCATCTAGCTTGTGGATAAACTCCTCGCTCATGTGATTTTCGCCAGTCTCTTGACAATCAAAATCAGACAATTTAAAATATTTAAATGTACTCAATCTATTCTCCTTTGTTTAAATTAGCTTTTAAAGCTGTAATGGTACTTCCTTTAGTTAGCTGATTGCTGACAGCCACTACGGGTTCTTCTTGGGCCACTGACTCAGCTTTTTGAATGATGGCATCTTCATCAACTTCACCACCTTCTGCAAACATTGGTAAGCCTTTTAAAATGTCTTTACGCATCTGTTCTGTAATTTTTAGTACAGGAAGTTTTACGACATCTTCATTCTGCTTTATTTCTTTTACTTTAATATCAACATTATACTTGTCAGCAAAGTTTGTTTTAAGTAGCTTCATTAGAGTCTTGTCGTAGAACTGTTTCATTTTTTCTCCGCCTTTTTCAATCTCTAAGTCTTCTAAAACTTTCATTTTTCCCGGACCAGATTGTATAAACTCTCTTTGATTTTCTGTTCTAAATACAGGCTGAGCAAAAAGCTTATCTACATTTTCTTTGCCTATTATTCTAGCTGCTTCGTTTATATAATTTTCACCATAAGCATTGTATCCATCTTCTTGATTGCTTATAATTTTATAGATGTTTCCTTCTTTATCGTAAAAAGAAATTCTATTTACACCCGATTTAAATTCTTGCAATTGTACATTATCTATTTTAGATATTTGACGGTTTCTGATTCCTTGCAGGCTTCCTGTAGTTAAAGCTACTTCATCATACCCACCCTCAGCAGCTTCCATCATGGCTTTCTTTAACCCTAAAAGACCCCACTTCTTTTCCTTTTTAAAGGGCAAGTCAGGGACAACTGCATCTCTCCCCATTTGATGAACATCGCTTTGTATCTCATCAATTAAAAGAACCTTGCTGTCGCCCTTTACAGGCTCTACGTCCGCTAAGCGTACATGAGCTATGGGGTTTTTGAGTGTTGGAAAGTGTGCGTGTATAAAATCTTTTTCAGACTTTTTAAACTTTTGCGGCAACACAATAGGAAGCTCTCTATAGTTTTTAGTATCTCTTCCTTCAAAAGCAAAGTCTAAGTGCATTGGAACAACATCAAAATCAGGCTCGTCTAAAGCACTAGAACCGCCCTCCCACTCTGAGCGAGCAGTGCTATACCAAGAATCAAACTCATCTCCTGAAATAACTCCCTCATCAATCATGTCTAAATCTAAAGGACGGTTGTCCTCAACCCATTCCCAAAACTCATCATCTCTTGTCATTTCAAAAGTATCTTCTGGTAAGTCAAGGTCAGATTCGTCACGCTTATAAGCAGACCTATCTGTATATCTACCTTCTTTAACATCTAAGTCAAACTCAACATCCTCAAAATGCTCTTGCACTTCTTCACGGGATACTTCAGACTTACCTTCAAACCTTTCTTTAGCTCCAGTCCACTCAAGCTCTTCTTTAGATACGCCTTTATCTTCAAGTCTTTTAAGCATTACATCGCCTGTGCCAGACTTTTGTTGAAGATTCAAAGCTTCTTTTTGAGCTTTACTAAAGAACCCTGAAGCTAGTTTAGGAGCTAGTACTTTAGCTACAGCACCACCTATATTGAATGCGTGTCTTGAGTCATTGGCATCAAACTTGGTAGCCGTAGTAAGCTTAAACTGATTCGGCTCAAATAAAATATAAGAAGACTCAGACTCGCCCTTAAACCCAAACTCAATTTCATTTTTATACTTTATTGAATCAAAGCCCATACCCTGAAGCTCTGTACGTAAATCAGTAGTTAGCTCATATCCCTTCAGCTCAGCTTTGATTTTTTCAAGCATAGTTTCTTTAGGTTGAACTTTAATATTTTTAGCTCTTTCACTTAAAGCATTTAATTTCTTTTCAAGCTTTGAAGTTACTTTAACGCCAGAAAGATTTATATTTTCAATAAGTTCTTTAAGACCTTCTTCACTAGCTAGTATTTCTTCTGCAGCCCACTTACCTTCAGCTGTCTCTCCTTTATATACTAAAGGATTTTTAACATCTATATAGCCTTGTTGGATTATGGTATCTTCAAATTCATAGTCTGCAGCCTTACCTAGTCTTTCTAAAGATTCAAACTCTTTGTTATAGTTTAGTTGGTCAGGCTTTTTATTTTTAAATGCTTTGTACTTATCTCCTGCCTTATCTCCATCGTACAAATCAAATAGCATGTTTCTTAATTTAATAGTTTTTGCAACGCCCTTAGTTCCTACATGAGTTCCCATTTCTCTTGGGAATGTAAACGCCACATTAAACTCTCTATCTTTAAAGGTCTGTATAGCTCTGTAGACTATATCTTTTTTCTGTGAGTTAGCTACATATTTTTCTATGTTTGCTGCTTGATTTGAAGAATCTAAAGCTCCATCATCTTCTTGCATCTTAGAAATCTTTGGAGCTTTAAACTTACTAAAATCAATATCTCCATCAGCAGCTAATTTAACAATAGCATTTCTAGCTATTTTAGAAGCACCCTCTAAAGAAACCATAGATTCAGTGCTATCAATTACTTGAGTTAAAAATTGATGTGTTGCATTTAAACTATCTTCATCAAACTTAACTTTACTTGCTTTTTCAATATCAGCTTCTGTGATTTTAATATTTAACTTATCGTGAGTATTCTTTATTGTTTGCATATTCATAGCCACAACATCTCTAATAAGAAAATCTGGGTCTACATCATCTTTAAGTTCTTCAATGGTTTTAAATGCTATGATTTCATCATTGTTGTAACCCATAGATTCTTGAGCACCTCTCCAGTTTTCAGGAGCAGCAGCCGCACCACTTTTCATAGCCTTAACCCAATCAGCATTAGCTTCAAGCTCACTTAAAGGTTTAAACTTTTTGCGTAACTCAGAAACTACAGCCGCTTCTGCAAAATCATCTAGGTTATAGCTGTCTAGGCTTATGTGTCCCTCAAGCTGTAAGTCTGTTAAAGTCTCATCCATTTTGTTGAAAGCATTATCAATAGTTTCAGTGTTGAATATATTATCAGTTTCCTTAACTATTCTATCAGCTTTATTAGCAAACACTTTTGGAGCTTCTTCAGCGACTTCTTTTGAGAATAGTTGAGCAATAGGTTTAGATGCAGCTCTAGCCGCAGCTACTACACCACCCGTATAAAATCCCGGAGCACTTGGAGTTTCTTCAAACTCTGGAATTAAACCACCAAAGACTTCTTCTTGTTTAGTTTTTAAAGAACGTCTATAGTCAAGAACTTCGTGCTCGCCTAGAATTTGCTTACCGAAGTAGCTGCCTGAAATAAAAGGAACTTTGTTTCCTACAGTAGGTATAATTCCTTGCTGTATTAAGCTTAGGGCATCTGAAGCCGCAGGACCGAATGGTAGTGTAGCATAGGCTAGGTTACTTCCGCTATACTTAGCAGCTGTTCTAGCACGTTGTAGGCTATCGACTAGGATGCCATTACCACCCCAACGGGCAATAGATGAATATATAATTTCATCAGTATCCTTGCCTCTTTCATTCTCACCGCCTGTACGTAGATAGTTAGTCCATCTAGCCATGCCTGTCATAATTGTACCTGCTGCTGCAATTTTACCTGCATTACGCTTAGGATTCTTTATAAGCTGTTTAGCAGCCCCTTTCATTACAGTGTTTGTAAATGCTACAGGATAGCTAAGAAGTTGGAACAACACCGCAGTCTTAGGATTAGAATATAGCAACGGCTTTAGACCAGATAATGCAGTAGGCTGTAAAACTACAGAGTTTGTATAACGTGCAGCCCCGCCTAGAATATCTGACTTGTAAAAGGCATCATCAGTTTTAGAGCCTGCATTGTGCCACTTAACAGCTTTACTGTAATCAATGCCTAGCTCAGCTAATTCACCCGCAAGAGTTTCCCCTGCTCTGTCTAATGGTTCAGAACCATAGCTAGATAGTTTTACAATGTTGTCGTTGATAAGGTTCTTACCGCTAGAAAACGATACGCTTTGTACAAACTTGGTCCACTGGTCTAGAAGTGTAAGTCTGAAAAACTTATTACTTGCGGTTTGTAGTCCTTCGTGTACAAGCTCATCGCCTGCTAATCTGTCGCCTACTTGAGCTAATGCTTGGTCTACGTGAATACTAAAGCTACGCATTTCAGCTAGAGCTTCTTTTGCAGTTAAGCCATGTTCTGTTTGTAGTTTAGTTTCTAAGTCTTTAGTAATGGTTTTATGTGATTGCTTCATTGCATCACCAAAACCTTTTACAGAATTACGCACACCAGACTTGCTAATGTTAAGCATAACTTCAGTTAAACTTGATAGAGTTGCTAAACCTAGTAAGCCTACACGGTTTGCAAAACTGTATCCGTCTACAATGTTCTGACCTGTACGACCATAACGCTCTAAACCCTCGCCAGTTGAAGAGCGGTAAAGCTTTTCAATGTTGCGCTGCATTTTAGGTGTAAATGTTTCGCCAGACTTTTCTACTTCTTCACGGATTCTGTTAACATAGAACTTGTCAAATTGTTGGAAGTTGTTTACGCCTAGTACACGATGCTTAGCTAAAGACTTTCCTGTTTGGTAAGTGTATGCATGCAGAGAGCCAAGAACATCATTGTTTAAAAACTCTTCGAAGTCTGCATCGTTGCCAATTGTTTCAATCTTACGCTTAGAAGAAAAGAAGTAGCCTCCTGCAGTACCTTGGTCTACTTGATTCTTAATATCAAGCATACTGTCTACAGTTCTACGTGCTTCAGCTTTAGACATACCTGCTTTAGTAACAAACAAATCTATTAGTTTAGTTGGGTTGTTTTCAATAGCACTACGCTTCCACATACGTGGGACATAGTTATCTACTAGCTTGTCTATAACTTCAATATCATTTAGCTTAACGCCCATTTCTTTATATAGACTTTTAATTTCTGTTGCGGCTTGATTGATAGATGCGTTTACATTCGCATCGAAGTTTGAGTGTTGGATAGGCTTTACGCTTCTTAGGCTCAAGCTTAGCGCACTGTTTACGTCTTCAGCTAGTTTAGTGTCTAACTCACTCAAAGATAGTCCGTCTACAATAGCTCGGAATCTTTCATTGTAGTTACCAGTAATTTCACGCTGAACTTCCGACAAGTCTTTTTCTACAATCTTACCTTGAGTCTTATACTCAATACCAAACTCGTGGCTTAGCTTCATTTGCAGTTGTTTTGCTGTGCCAGATATGGAAGTTAGTGGGCTAAGAACACCTGCAGCTTTACCAAAAATGTTACCGCTGATATTAGATGAAACAGTATATAAGCCTTGAATAAGCTTGCTTCTTTTCCCACCTACTGTTTCCGAGTCTGCCGCAGCACGAATAGCTTGCTGTACTTCTTTGCGTGTTGCTTCACCACCGCCTAAGTCTTCAACAAAAGTATCTATTGCTGTGTTTATATCGTCACCAAAGTCTAGCTCGCCTTGTTTGGGCACAGGCTTCCATACACCTTTTAAACCCTTTGGAGTTTCGTCTCCGTCTAGTTTAAGCTGTAGCTGCTCTACTAATTTAGCTCCTGATTGCGGAATATCTTCAGCATCAACAGCACTATTAAAAGCTTCTTCAGCTTCTTTTAGCGGTATAGGTTTAGTAGGTCTTGTGCCTTCACTAAAATAATCTCTGGCTAACTTACCGCCCTTACCCATCAATCCAAAGCCTTTGACGATTGCAGGACCTAATACAGCACCTGCTGCAGTACCGAAAAGGTTTTCACCCATGCTGTAGTCTTCTTCGCTTTTAATATCTGCAGAGATGTCTACTTCTTGTGCAAGGTGAGTGCCTACTCCGCCATGTATAGAACCTACAAGAGAAGCAGCCTTTAAAGGGTTTTTAGTTGTAGCGGCTGCTGTAGCTCTCACTGCATCCATAAGAGCCTTGCTTGCTGTCAGCTGCGCAGCTTTACGGCCTGCCACTGTAGCTGCTGAAGTAGCACCAAACGTAAAGCCACCTGATAAAACACCTGCTACAGTTGCTACGCCTTCAGGGCTAAACAGAACATCAGCGCCATAGTCTTTAACTGCACCCATGTATTCGCCTGCGCCTGTCAATGAGGCTTTATCCCACTTAGACTTCATGTTTCTAAATGCAGCTTTAACATTCTCAGGAGCATCTTTAAGAGACTTAGCAAGAGAAAGCGGAGCACCTAAACGCATAGTTAAATCACGCATAAACTCAGCAGGGTCTGTATCTTGACCAGTAGTAGCTTGGTCTATAAGATAAGAACCCATTCCTCGGTCTTCGGACAAGTAATCAGTTAAGGTTTCAAAGCTTTGTAAAACTGATGAGTCTTGTTCCCAGTTAGTAACCGAATAGTTTTCAGGAACAGAAAAAGATTCATAATCAACTTGAGATTCGTGTAAGCGATAATCTGTTTGTCTTTTACTTGGTTGGTTTAGAAAATTTTCTGTATTTGCATACTTTGATTCAGACATTAATTATTCCTTTAAATTAAACTTCGGGAGAAAGTAAGCTTCTGTTGTTATCTATATAATAATACTTGTATTTTTGATAAGTTTTGTTATAGTCTTTTTCAGCTCTTTTTAAAAGTGCATTATAAGTTTTAGCAGTTAAATTGTTTTTGTCTAAGTTTTCAACTCTTTCTAATTCTTCTCCTGCTTTTATAAATAAATTATATCTAATATTTTGACTAACAACTTTAGGTCTTTCAGATGAAAGAAGTTTCCTTCCTAATCTAGATTCTGTTTCTTCAACTGTAAGCGGTTTTTCAAAAACTATTTTGTCTGCATCTTCTGTAGGTTTTTTACTCGCCACAACAGAATCTTCAGGCTTTTGCATTTTTACAGCTTCCATTCTTGTATCAACTGCATCAAGAAATAAACTTACATTTGGGAAACTCCGTACATCAAGTCCGTGTTCCCCTGCCTTTTCTACTGCATTAACAATTGAATTAAAGTTATTTTTAAATAGTCCAGAATTTATTTTACCTTCAAAATAATTTGCTTTTTCTAGTGCACCCTTTAATTCGTTTTTTTGTGTTATATTCATATCTTTATAAGATTGATACATCTGCGACACATCACCAAGCACTGTAGCTATATCGTGAGGAGACGGGGCATTTGCTGCTTGACTTTCTATAGTAGAGTTTATTGCAAGTGCAGTATTAAAAGGAGCTTGCGAGCCTAATACAAAGCTATCAATTTCTGGAGTTTCTTGGTTTAAGCCATCTTTTATAACTTGCAAAGCTACGGCTCTACCTTGTGCGGCTGTGCCCCAACCTTGAGATACTGCAAATCTTCCTGCAGCAGTAATATTTCTAGCTGCAGTATCATCTAAGTTTTCTATTCCTTTATTATAAGCTGCTTTATTTGATGCCTTAATATTTCTATTTTTTAAATACTCATCTCTAGCTGATGATAAAACTTCGGCTTCTTTTTCAGTTAGGCTCTGTAATGCCACTTTTCCCGGAATAATTTCAGCTTCAGTTAAACGAGCAGCTTGACCAGTAAAATCAGCTAAGGCATTACGCTGAGAATTTCCTAAAGATGTCACACCCCTAGTGCTTAATATTTGTTGAAACAGCTGTACGTTTCCTTGAGTATCGGTAGTTTTAACATCTACTGCTCTTACTTTTTGTTTTCCGAAACCAGTATTAAGCTCAGTTTCATAGGTATCACTTACTACAGCAGCAGGAGTTCCTAATCCCTCTTTAGGAAGGTTGTCAGTAATATATTTAGACAGCTCAGCATTTTTAGTTTTTCTATAAACTTTTTGATACTGGCTAAGCTTGTCTGTTTTAGCTAGGATTTCCGTATTAGCAGTATTCAAATCAGAGTTCATATTTCCAGTAAGTGCAGAGACCCCGGGAATTTTCTTAATCAACTGAGTAATGCTAGAACCAATTGTTCCATCACCTTTTAAAGCTTTTATATTGTTAAGATATGCTTCTTGATTTCCAGAAGCAATAAACTCTTTATTTGCTTTTTCTCTATTTGCAAAGGCTTCTTTATACTTGTCGAAATAGCCATCAACTAGGGTAGACTTTAAAGAGTTTAATTGAGACTCATTATACGTGCCTGTAGGATATAAAGATTTAAGATAAGCATCTGTTGAAGCACCTAACTCATTTCTTAGGTAAGCATCTCTGCCACCTGCAAAATCATCAGCAGCTTTTATTTGAGATGTAAAATTACTTGCCTCGTTATATACAGTATCTATTTTTAATTTATTAGCCATAACGCCTTCATTGTACATAAGATTTTGGTGGCGTTGTGATACTATGTCTTCAGCTACGTTCATGGCAACTTTAAGACCTAAGCTTTTCCACGCATCTTTCTTAGCACGTTTCTCAGCTCGTCTTTGTTCTTGTTGATTTCTTTCACGAATATCCGAAAGTAAGCTTTGTCCAAATTCAGATGCTTTCATATTTACTGTCCTTCAGGTTGAGCCATTAGGCTTGGTTGCTCTACAGGTTCTTGTGTTGGTTGAGACTGCTCAAGTAAACTAGGGGTCGGGAGTCTTTCCATGTCAGCTTTCATTTCATCGCTAATCATGCCTTCAGGAACTTTATTTGGTCCTGCAGCTTCTCTAAGTTGATTTAGTTGGTCCTCTTTTATTTTAACTCCAAAGACTTCTTCTTCATCATCATCGTCATTATCAATAACTACGTCAATGTCTAGTCTTTCTGCTAGAGCTATAAGCATGTAAGCTACGGGCTCAATCATCATCATCATTAAGTCTGGGTTCAATGTGCCTTTTTGGAACTCATCAAAAAGTAAAACTTGCACTATAGGCATTACAGGAACACCTTTAGATAGCCCAGTCATGAGGCTTTCATAGGCCTCTTCACTTGTAACCTTATCCCACATATAGTCACTAGCTTCGTGTACGTTCGTAAACTTAGGTGGCTGTTCGTAAGGGGCAGGATTTTCTGGGTCGTTGGTTAACGATTGTCCCGGAATTGGTCTGTCCATTTTAGCCATTTCAGCCATGTAAGTTTGCTCATCCATAACGTGCTCCTAATTCTTGTTGATAACTGTTTGCCGGACTGCCCCAAGGATTAGACATCGCAAAGCCAGAGGGGTTTACAGACATTTGATATGCTCTGTCATTAATTTCTGGAGAGCCATACTGGCCCATGAAAGCTGCTGTGGCCATCTCAGGTACTCTTACACTTCCTTCGTATACTGTTGTATATACTGGCTCTTCTTGAAGCCCAGTTTCTGTGAGTACTTTACTTTGTAGTCCACTTTGAATAGTATCGTCTAAGTTATCTACAAATTTTGAAGGAACTTCGACAATTTTATCTGGTATGGATTCTACAGCAGCTTTAGTGCTTTCACCTAGCTTTTCAAAAAATCCTTTTTCAGCATCGTCTTGGCTTAGAAGACTTTTTTCACCTATTGTAGGTTTTTCTATTACAACATCATCACGAGTAAATTTATCTACTTTAAATTCTTCAGAACCCATATCTATATCTTTTACAGTGCTATCTACTACAGACACTGTCTTAGCTGCAGTAGTAGTTCCTGTAGTTACTGCTGAAGGGGGTGGAGTATATCCGATTGCTTTATTAAAGTCCTTAACAAAGGCTTCACCATTTGTCATAACCTTTTGAGATACTCTATCCCAAGCACTTCCACTGCCTTTGCCACCAAAAAATGTATCCGGAGCATTTTTAAGGCTTGGCATTAGCTTATCCATTCCCGGAATCTTTTTAAGTGCAGTGCCTGTAAACTCTTTTACAAAACTACCAATACCGCTAGTTACAGTTTTAAATGCTGAGTGTCCTGCCTTAACAAAGTTGCCTGCTGCTTTTAATACATGGCCTGCACCACGAATAATAGCGCTGCTGCTGCCTAACATACCTGTACCGGCTGTTAAAGTCCCTGTTGTCCCTGCAGTTGTAAACACAGCAGACTTACCAACAAGGGCGTTAAAGCCTGTACCGAGCCCTTTCATTAGTGCACCCCCTATTGCCGGAAGCACAAACATCATAGCAATCTGACCGACAACTCCAATTTTATTCATAAACTTGCCGATACTTTTAACTGCAGACTTTATGCCCTTGCCGATTTTCTTTACGACCTTTTTAAGACCTTTTGCTATTTTACTTAAGAATCCCATTATATTTTTCCTTTAACTTATATTGAATTTTTTATAGAGTTTAAATATGAGGTTAACTGTGAGCTGTTTTTACTAGCAACTGAATCAACTGAAATAGCTGTAGCAACTAACTGAGATTTTCTTTGCTCATCATTTTCATAAGCTTGGCGCACATAAGCTGCTTCATCACGTAGCTGTTGCCAAAGCTGTGTTTGCTCTTGAGACGTTAAGTTATATGCAATTTGAACATTCTGTTGATTAGCAGAGTTTTGAGCTGCCGTATCAGCTAAGTTAGCCTGTCTACGCCACGCTATGTTTGATTGCTGTATAGCTTGAGCATTTGCAGCGTTCCATTGGTCACGTTGGAAATCTTGTTGAGAATTAAACTTCTCTACGTCTGCTAGCATCTGAGCGTTAAACTGTTCGGCTTGAAGTTTGTTTCCTGCTTCTAAAGCTTCACGTTTGTTATTCTCTAAAGCATTAAACTGGCTTCGAGCTGCCTGAGCACTAGAGTTGTATTGTTGTACTTGCGTATTCAAGCTCATCATAAACTGCTCAGTTTGATTTTCTGAAGTAGCGTTAAACTGTCGAGCTGCGTTCTGAGCTGATTGATTGCTTAACATAGCTTGCTGTCGCTGTTGCGCTGAAAGAACATTCATTTGTTGTTCATTGCTTAGATTAGTCATATCCATCTGTAAAAATGCTTGGGCGTTTTGAACCGCAAGTTTAGTATTTTTATCTAGATTTGCCATATCCATAGAAGCTAATGTAGTAGCATCTTGCATAATAACTTGCTGCTCTGAACTAAACTCAGCGGCTACCATTGTTTGCATAAACTTACTATTAGCTAACTCAACCTGTTGAGCTGCATTAAACTTAGACATATCAAAGTTAGCAACTGTAGAAGCATTCTGCACTGCTCGTTGTTGGTCAACAGTAAGCTGCGCCTGATTCATCTCTGCAGCTATCTTACCTTGAAGTAAGTTAGTTTGCATTTGAGTATTTAAGTTAGTAAGCTCTGTTTGCTGTTCAGCATTTAAATTATCAGCACCTGCTTGATTCAAAGCACTTAAATTAGCTAATCGCATTTGTTGGTCATTGGTTAAATTAGCTATATCCATTTGCTGTTTAAATGCGGCATTCTTACCTAAGAAGTCTGCTGCTACTTGCATCTCAGCTAAACGCTCTTGATTTGTTGCAGTCATGTTCTGAGAATTTGTATTAAACTCATACTGAAGATTAGCAAGCTCCATTTGTTGCTCGTTGCCTAAGTTTGCTAAGTTCATTGCTTGAGCATTTTGTGCATTTACAATAGCTGTTTGCTGTCTATTTTCTAGGTTCTGCATACGAGCCTGTTGCTGCTGTGTAGCGCTCTGTATCATAGTGCTTTGCGTAAACTGACTTTGCAGTGAAGCCATCTGCTGAGCATTCTGAGCTGTCTGCGATGCCGCTGTTTGACCATTAGCTAAGTTCTGCATACGTCTTTGAGAATCTAAGTTAGCTTGCTGTACATTAGCTTGCTGTTCGTTTGTTAGATTCTGAGCTGCTCTTTGTTGTAAGGCTTGTGCATTAGATTGAGCAATAGGCATTGCAGATGTAATAATAGCATTAAACAATGCATCCCTACCTACAGTCGAACGTGACATCCCACGAGCTGCTAAGTTTTTCTCAACGGCAGCTACAGCAGGCTTAGCCCAAGCAGGAATCTCACCATCTTCCATGCCCGCTAAAAGAGTTTCCATCTGTGAAGATACTAAAGCTTCTGTAGGCAATGCAGCTACTGCGGCTCTTACTTCTACTGGCTGAGAGTCAATTACTGCTTCAACAGATACAGGGTCTTCTACGATTGTTGCTGTAAGCTCTGGCGGAATCTCACCAACTTCAGCAATCATTTCAGCCGCTGCACCTTTAGCTTCAGTACCTTTAACTGTTCTCATTTGTGCAGCTTCATAGCCTACTGTTTCAATAATCTGTGCTGCTTGACCTTTATCGGCAGGCTCACCAGTAATAGCTTCACGCTGCTTAGCTTCAGCTTCAGGTGTAGGAGCAACGTCAGTTACTTCTCCTGTAACTTTATCGACATAAGAGCCTTCAGAGATTTCTAGCTCTGGTGCTTCTGCTTGAGCTGCTTGCTCTGCTGCAACATCTCTTTTAGCCGCTACGGTTTTTCCTGTAACTTCAGCGTCTTCTACTTGTGCTACAGACTCTGGAGAAACTTCTCCTCTTGCTGCTTCGCCATCTACGCTCTCAGCTTCCGCAGCTTCAAACTTAGCAGTTTCTAAGTTTTCAGGAACTTGTATATTTTTAACAGGCTCTTGAGTTTGGTATCTTAGCGGGTCGGCAGTTACTGTGCTTGTTGAAATGCCTTTTGTTTTTCTAAGTTGTTGAATCTCTTCAGGCGCTGTAGTTGTTCCGGCTAAAGATACTTTTTCTGCTTCCATTGTAGGTGCTGTGTATTCTGGAGCTTTTTGACCAATTTGAGTAGGAGCGCCAGTATCGGATGTTTGTTTAACAACAGGGCCAGAAGAAGCTGTAGCTGTCGCCCCCGTACTACCGCCCGTGTTTGCTCTAGTAGCGTAGTAACGTGCTAAGTCGTCTGTGTACTTAGCTTGTGCAGTGTCGTAGTTTTCCCACTGAGGCTTTACGTTGTTATAGCGTTCCACAGCCCTTTTATATCTAGTACTCCCGCTCGGACCTTTATAACTCCCTCTATTTGGCGGACCAGTTGGCCTTGCGACACCGGGCCTTGCAGGAGGCGTAGGCTTACCGCCAGTACTAAGTTTACTGCGTTTAGCTTGTAAGTTTTTTAATTGTTCTGATGCTTTCTTCATTTATTGATTCCTTTATTAAGCAGCACTTTAGTTATCTTTGTAATGGGCTTGCATTAAGATAGTCCATGCCCTGCCACAAATCTTCAACTTCTTTAGTTAGAGTTTTAAACTTTACTTCCGTATCACCAATGTCATTAATAATAATTTCTGCTTTAGCTACTGTAGCTTTCATGGCTTCTATTTCGTTAGATAGCTTAGAAACGTCTGAGTTAAGTTCTAATAGTTTTTCTTGTTGACTTAGTAGTGTTTCTAGGCGTGTACCTAGAGTTGCTAAATTCTCACGTATGGGGCTTATATCGGGTATCTGCTGTGATTCTACTGCTTCTAGTCTTGAGTACAGGCTAGAGGCTGTCCATACACCACCACCTATAGTACTACCGATACCAAGTACAATCGCAATCCACACGCCTTTAAATGACGTATCACCTATTTTAAGCTCTGTAGTTTCTAAACTCATAGTTCAGGACACTCCGTACCATACATAAAACAGTTGTAACCTAAGTGCGTTGGTCCTGTTTGGAAGAACTCTGACTCGCTGCCTGCGGCTAATACATCAGTCTCACTTACGTATAAGTCTAAGCCCATGTTATCATTGCCGTTAAGGTATACAGCCGTTAGGTTACGTGTAGTGTTGTAACCCATAGACACCCACTGTGCGTTAGCATCGTAGAAGATATTAGTCTGTTCTGCTGTAGTGTTAGCATTCTCAATGCCTTGCTCTAAGAAGGCTACTGCTTCTTCTGAGTTTGCTACAGCTAAATATGCACTGGCGTTGTTGGCGTGAGTTTCAATGTCATCTACTGACTGGTTGTATGTATCTACAGTCTCTTGTTCAATCTGTAAAACTTCTGTAGTCTCAGCTACAAACGCCTGTACTTCCTCTTCCTTCTGTGGGTTGCCTTGTGCTTCTTCTACACGCTCAGCTACTTCCACAACTGAAATCATGTTTACGACAGCTTCAGTAAACGTATCAATTGCTTCATCCATTAAAGTTAATTCTTCTACAGCTTTGTTTTCTAGTACAGCTTTGATGTCACCATATGGCTGATAATTAGTAGCAAAGTTTGTTAGGGCTTCGTTGTACGCCTGTACTTGTGCTTCTTGTATGTGTGCTGTAGTAGATAGAGTACCGTCAGATAAAGCATCGCCCTGATACGCATACTCCATGCCTGCGCCTACTAGGAGGATGCCAGTGTTAAGCTTATCGACTATAGCAGTGCTTGAGTCTAGCAGTGCGTCATATTCACTTGACTGAACTACGGAACTTAGCACTAATAGAGATAATAGTATCTTCTTCATCTGTGTCCTCTCCTCCTATGTTTAATACGTT
>ERZ1039804.781-NODE-781-length-19666-cov-9.194126_pt1 | contig 19666 bp, 3 predicted proteins | sample MGYA00383089_ERZ1039804 | MGnify/ENA primary metagenome ERZ1039804 (study PRJEB29581, sample SAMEA5548359) | metagenome | biome: marine; feature: coastal; material: water | depth 1 m | study: Short-term variability in the microbial, nano- and picoplankton dynamics...
CATCCATCAGGGGATTCCTGCGTATAAAGGCGGGGTGACCTGGTCTCTTCACTGAGCCATGTCACTTCCGGTTCATTCGCATTCCAATGCCCCCCTGGTCGACCTATGCGCGGAGGTCCCTACCCTCCTGACTTCGGTCAGAAACGCGTGGGCCACATGGCAGGAGGCCGCGTCAAACGCGCACCTCGCTGCGGTTATGGGTTACACACTGCCTAGGCTGGGTGTCGACCATTCTAACCCTGAACTGACCCTCGACTCTGATCCTGACTATCAGAAGGCTAAGAAGAACGCGACCACGCAGGATAATCCGCGTGATGTTCATGCTTTGCATCTGTCCACATGTGACCACATTAGATGGCTCACTAAGGAGTCGGGGTCAGGCCTAGTCAGGGACATCAAAGCTGTCACTGGTATTGATGTCCTCGACGAAGCTGCTGCCGAAGCTGCTGCCCAAGCAGCTGAGGCCGAGTTCGAGAGAGTCGAAGGGTTCCTGAAGGCAAAGATTGCTGAGATCGAGAGAGAGTCTAAGAGTCTGTACGATCAGATTAGACCTGGCATGAGTACTAAGAGGAAAGAGGTCATAGCTACTTACGATAAGCAGCAGTCTTTTATCCTTGAGTGCGCCACTGATTTGGCCTTCACAGATCAGGCTGAGAAGGATGTCACTAAGCGTATACAGGAGCTGAAAAGCGGCTGGGTAGCTAGTGGTAAGGAAGCGAGAGAATTCTTTCAGTCTAAGCGCTACACTAAGATGCTTAATGAGAGAAAGAACATTAAGGGAGAGAGGGTACACAGTGAGTTGTCCCTCCAGTCGTACTTCGATCACCATGCTCATGGTGCTAGTCGTACCGAGAGTGCTAAGGCCGATAAGAAAGCACTTAGGTTGGCAGATAAGCTTACAGAGGGTGGGTCAGGGTTCAAACAAATCCAACTCATCGATATGTATTGCTTGTCCAGGGGTAATGAAGCTTGGGCGATCATCCCTGACCTGATAAGGATAGGACATGATGTTGACCCTATTGAATGCATTCATTACAAACCACCTACCCTTGATAACACTCCTCCTCAAATCAAACCTTACAGGGACGAGCAGAATCGTGCCTTCGCAAAGCAGTTGCTAAACCTGTGTGACCCTGGTCTTAGGGCGAAGCTCCTTGCGCGACACCAATTTGGTGTGAATAAGGTAGAGTCTAAGGTGTCCGAGTCGGATGGGTGCGGTCTATATTGGACCCTCCTCCAACTCTATCACCCTCTTAGCCGACAACATAGGCGAACCCTCGAGAAAGAGCTCTATGCCTTTCCCTCTAAGTTTGCCACAGGTGACCCTAATGCGACCCTAACCCGAATGCAGCGCAAGCATCAGGAGGCACTTGATGTCGCCTTGAAGCTAAGGTGGGATAGCATAGGGATCCCCTTGATTGATGTCCTCTCGACTCGTGACCCTCTATTTGCTGTTGAGCTCTCATCCTTTCGTGACCTACCCGAGGACCCCGACGATAGTGCGGTAGTACTCGACCAGCTCCTAGCTAAGGTTAGTCATGTGTTAGAGATGCTCGAGACAGCGAATAAGGACTGGGAAGGTCGATCTGCTAAGGTTGCTAAGAATGATAGCTCTCAGTTAGCAAAGGCGATGAAACAGATTGCCGAGCTTAAGAAGGCTATGAGGGCTGATACCCCTCACAACCCTAGCTCCCACTCCAAGCCCTTGAATACTTCTAACACTAAACCTGGTTTCTGCCATGTAGTTAAGTGTAATAATAAGGTTCAGGGTTACACTTCCTCTAACGGTTGGAAGGTATGCGGCACATGCTTGCTTCACCTTCGCTCTACTAATGTACCCCTAAAGCTGAAGGAAGGTGGTACATGGGGCACAGCCAGGACTGCTAACTCACAAATGAAGGTGAGGGTTAGCGCAGGTGCTGACGAGGGTCTTCCTAGCTTGAAGGCCCTCAAGGCGCATGCAAATAGGAAGCGTAAGAGGGAAACAGATCGGGCAGCTAAGGCAGCCCTTGCTAAGGATAAGGACGAGGGTTCAGAGTCAGATGAGGAGGCCCCAAAGGCCAAGAGGGCTAGCACTGCTGGCCCTGCTGAAACCTTGTTCAATAGCCTTAAGAAGGGTCGTAAGGCTAAGGCTGCTAAGAAACCTTCAGAGCGTACAGGACCTCGCTAGGGAGTCGGCCTGTCGGGACCCTCTCCTAACGAGGTAATCCCTGCAGGCGATACATTGGATCGGGGTAGGAATAACACTTATAGTGATACCCCTCACCCTGACCCTAAACTTCACCCTAGTGACTACCCTATGGCACATAGCAATGACTCCGATAGTGACATAGACCTCACACCCTATCTGACTGTAGGTAGTGATTCTGATTCATCTGATGATGATCACCCTAATTATGTTGATAGGGAGGACGATGTCAATAGCTATAGGAGTCTAGCTAGTAGGTCGCTAGCGAGAGCTAAGCATGACGATAGGAGCGCTCACCATGACGATGCTAATCGCACTGTCAATGACCCTGACCCGATTAGCCCCACGGTTAGAAGGCAGGCGTTAAGCGTGAGAAAGCTACCTAAGTCGGCTAGGCTGCCAGTGAAGACCGGCCGAGGGAAGTCTAGAGGCGGTAAGTCTAAACGTCATAGGCATGATGATTCATCACATGCCGACCCTAACCCTGACCCTAACCCTAACCCTAGACATACGGTTGAGGTAAGGTCAGTCGAAGGTAAGGGTGTTGGTCGAGCCATTGCGAACCAGGGATGTTGTAGGGTATGGCAACATCCTAATGGTAAGCTTTGCAACCCCAGCCCTAACCCTAGACTAGACCCTAACCCGAGCCATGAGTCGAAGGCTAAGGGTAAGGTTAGGTTCAAGCCTGGTGTAAACATCGTTCCTAACCCACCTCATGCTACCAACACCGAGCCTCAGGGCAAGGCGAAGGTAAGTCATGATGCTGGTAAGTTAGACGATGGTGATAGGCTTGAGACAGTAAGGGAAGATGTTAAGACAACGTTAGCTGCCATTAGGGACCTGAGCGATGTAGAGAAGGTTAGGGAACATTACTGTTCTACTTTACCTGCCTACACAGTATTCGAACAGGCCACTGGTGGGTGTCTAGACACGATAGCTGCAGCACTTGCCCAGTTCAGACATCTAGGGGGGTCAGAAGATCATTCTACCCCAGTAGGCAAGGCTAAAGCTAGGATGTTTCAGGAGCTAACTAACCGAAGGAGCTTTCACGATGCCAGAAGGTGGGAAGAGTGGGAGGGTAATATACCTAAACATTTTGACTACTATAAGGCTGGAATGCCCTGTCCTGATTATGCAGCCCTAGGTAAACAGCTTGGTTGTAAAGGTAATAAGGGAGGTGACTTATTCATATTGCAATTACTATTCATTGAGTGTAAACTCCCTAAGATAGTGCGATTAGAAATGGTCCCTACAGCCCTTGATACCAATGATGGTGATGAAGTCATGTTTGTCCTATCTAAACTAAGTGACCTAGGGTACTCAGTCCATGCTAAAGTCATCTCATGCTGGGAGCATGGGGATCCTACAGCTCGCAAGCGCTTGTTCATCATTGGCATTAGTGATACAATAAGTGATAAGGCTGAATGGATCTGGCCTGAGCCAGTATTTGATGAAGCTAGGTACCCCATTGCAAGGGATGTAGCAGTCCCTGATAAGCAGGTACCCACCTCCTATTGGAGGCACGATCGTCCAACTACATATGATCGCCCCCTAGTGCCCTCTAAGCCTGGCAGGATCCAACATATTGGATACGCAGGTGATAAGGCTAACTCTGATGATGCTGGGTACAGTACGATGCCTAACAATATTCAGGGTTGGGATGGCAATGCGGCCACTCAGTTAGGAACCAACGGTGGATCTCGTAGAGTAAGCCTTAGGTGGAAACCAGGTGAGCCCATTGGTGACACTAGGATGTCAGTACCTTTAGAGACATGTAGATATGCATCTGTCCACGAGAGATCATACATGGACTTAGCTAAGAGACATTACCCGGGTAAGAAATCAGGGATCAGCTATGACCAATGGCTTAGAGAACTGGTTAACCTAGGAGTCCCTATAGCGACAGGTACTGCGATCGACATGGCTGTGCATCATGCACTCGAGTCGGCTGGGGTAACACCTACTGACGAGCTCGGATCAGCGAGGTCATGTTCCCACATCCTACCCTATAACTGTGACAGTGAGGGTGAGGATAACGATGATGGCTTAATGTATCCCATGGATACTGATGACTTATGTTATAACGCCAAGTCTAGCCAGGGTATACAGGGTCTTACCATCAGCATAGGGGACTCAGGTGCATCTGATAACCTAGGTGAGCACTCTACATTCGCATCGTGCATAAATAATCCTATGCCTAGTCATAAGAGATATAGCACAGCGGGTGATGGTACCTACATCGAGGGTGTAGTTGAGGGTGAGATTGACATCTCTGTGCTTAATGTCGACTCACAGCCCAAGTGTAGCAGCGATTGGGCGAATGCATCTACCACTATCACTACAGTGAGGGGTTTAGGAGAGTCACTGTTTTCGTTAGAGGCCTGGTACAGAGATCAGGGCTATGATACTCATCTTAGTCATGGATACCATAAGGGAGACTATACAGGCCTATATAGACCACCAGAGCGAATCCAGCAGAAAACTCTAGGTAAGGTCTTTGGTCCAGAGTCATTTATCCCTATGGTATATAACTGGAAGGGCCAGGGTGGATGGAAAGTTCCCTATGTCATACGTAGGCCAGGGTCTACTGATGAGCAACACAAGGCACTCCTTAAGAGTATACTCGACTCTGAAAGGCAGGGCCAGTGTCGTAAGACTCAACAGATACTACATGCTAACACATACACGCAGGATAAGGCTCAGATGTTAGAGCGATTCTACTATGCCTGTCCAGCAGTTAGTGAACAGCTAGTAGTTAGGACCCAGGGTGAGAGGAACATACGGCCTGCTTTCACCTATGGCGGGTTACGCAGACATAAGGGTTCTAAATGGCATGATCTGCACAGTAATATGGCACACCTAGGGGAGCCTGGTAAGCCATGCACTATCTGTAGTATGTACAAAGGTGAGTCTAGGCGCATGCCCAAGCATCGCGATGGTAAGCCTCGTGAAGCTAGGCCTGGTCACACATGGTACATGGACATGATAACGTTTAGGCATCGCTCTGAGGAGGGGTGCAAATACACGATTGTCCTCACAGATAGTACTACGCAGTTCTATCAACTTATCCCTCTGTACTGGAAATCTGATGCCACATTTGAGATTAGGCGATGGATAAGGTCCATGAGAGGTCACCCAGCCCTTAAGAACCTATCCTATGGCATGATCTCACGAATCATAACTGATAATGATGGCGCATGGTCTGAGGATAATGCTGAATTCCAGGCCATGATAGATGAAGTACAAGGGGTAGAAATTGAGTATGGTGATCCCGCTGATCATGCGAGGGACAACGCTAGAGCTGAGGGTGCTAATAAGATTATAGAGGCAGGGATACAATCACTATTGTATGAGCGCAACCTACCACCTACATGGTGGCAGCGAGCTGCAAATGATGTGATGTTCCTAGCTAACAGGCTTCCTGTTTATTCTCTTGATGCTAATGTCCCATCTGATGGTGACTATGCACCTCCTATAGAGCAAATGTTCCATGGTTATGTCTCACGACATCAAATCTATAGAGAACTAGACTCATATGTAGGAGTAGGTACCCCTGCCCTCTGTCATTGCCCTAAGGTGAAAGGCTCCGACCTAGAACCTAAGGTGAGATGGGGTATAGCGATTGGCCAGCGAGGCAAGGTAACTCGTTGGATGTGCCCATTCACCCACTCTCAATTCAAGAATAGATCATTCACTGCTCACACCCTTAGACAAGGTCTTAACTGGTCACAGTTCTTAGGGTTAGGTGACATAGCACCGAGTAATCAGTCGCGTATGTTACCACAAGATGAGGGTGTAGCATGGTCTATTGAGTTACCTGAGCAACGTCCTAGCATGGTAGAGTTACCTCCACCTGTGCGTGAGATACTAGATGTGCATGGAGAGAACTTATCCCTCTTACATCCTACACTAACTAGTAAGGACCTCTGTGAGTTCTACCCTAGACTGACTAAGCAAGACGTTAGGCGACTTAGAAATAAGGACCCTGATGTCGACGGTAGCGAGATAGACTCATCTGATGAAGAGGAGTCTGCTGATGTCAAGTCCTTAGAGGTAGTAGACGATCAGGGCAGGCAGCTCGACCTTGTCCTTCGTGAACCCTTGCCAGGTGACGATGACGAGGAACAAGATAATCTCCACGTGGAAGGTTGTGAGCACAACCATGACTCTCCTGATGACCCACCCTCTCAATCTTGTCCTTTAGAGCATCCTAAGCCTAAGGATACTCGCTCTACCCCTCACCAAGGTGAGCCTGCCAAACCCAAGGGTAAGTCAGGTAAGGGTAAGGGTAAGGGTAAGAAGCCTTACACTGGTAAGAAGAGGGGTAGGAAATCAGCTAGTGAACTGTTAGAACAAGGGGTAAGTGTAGAAGACAGCCTCATGGACATAGCCATAGATGCATATGGCATAGATGAATCTGCTGATGCAGAAATGGAAGAGCATGAGGCCATGTTCAACGCCAAACACACCCTTGTAACTGATGGTAAGCTAACATGGGCGAGGGTATGTAAACACATGAATAATGTATACAAAACCCTGCCTCATGAAAGACATGCTCTCTATAGGATATGGTTGCTCACTAAACCTAAGAGAGCAGATGAGAGTCCCTTGTATGTTGAAAACCTGCCAAGGGCTAGGTGTGAATCTCGCAATCCTCTGGATGCAGGCCTAACCCTACCCTATCCTTCTGGCCCTCATTGGAATAGACTCTGTAGTGATCATGTCTATCGCAAACAGAGTAAGGATAAACTAGATCCTGATGAGTTAGAGGAAGAGCAGGCCTACCAAGCTATGCGAGCCTATGTAGCACACCTGAATAAGGGGTACATATCATTAGGGTTAGCTAGCAAAGCACTGATAGCAGAGCAGGTAGATGTTGATGAGTTTCAATGCATGCTTGATGATATGATCAGCGATGACATAGAAGACTTAGGCTATACTGCATATGTAGCTCGTAAATACTACCCCTCAGCTAGGAAGGCTCGAAAGCTCAACAAAGGTAATAAGGAGGCATCTATCACCACTGCTGGTGACCCTGCCCCTAAAACCATAGTTGAGGCCCTAATGGGTGATAGAGCCGAACAGTGGGTAGAGTCAATATATAAGGAGTTCAATGGGTTATGTGATCAGGGTGTGTTCTCTCATGATTGGTCTACTAAGAAACTTGCTAAGGCAGGGATAGTAGGAAAACCAGTACCATGTTCTGTTGCTCTTACGCATAAGTACAAAGATGGTAATCTAGAGAAACTTAAGACTCGTATATGTGTAGCTGGACATCGCGGAAACGTGACACAAGGTATACACTATCATGATGTCTTTAGCCCTAGTCCTATACAACACACTGAACGAATCTTACAAGCTATGAGAGTTAACCTACACCTCGATAACCTAACCTGGGATGTTAAGATGGCTTATACCTGGGCGCCTCTACCACCTGGTGAGAGGATTGCCATAGTCTATCCTGATGGGTTTAAGCGTCATGACGAGAACGGGGAAGAGTTGTTCGCTGTGTTAGAGCATAACCTATACGGCATGCCATCAGCGGGTAGGGGTTGGGGTAAACACAGAGACGAATTCATCCTTGAGAGGTTCAATAGGAAGGGATGGTCATGTAGACGAGCTAGGTCTGATCCATGTCTATTCGTAATAGATAGGGATTACTCGGTAGAAGACCCTATAGAACTACCTCACGTTGAGACTCCTAAGCCTAACAGGCGAACGGTAGACACGTCGACAGCGCATGGTGAGAGCACCGGGCAGGACCCATGCGATGAGGACTTAGGTTCAATAGATAGCCTTCCACCTACCACTGAGCGCTCATGGGTCCTCATACATACTGATGACTGTGACGCCTATGGTACAGACCTTGACACACTACACACGATAAACCGAATCATGGATGATAAATGGACAACTGAAATCGTAGATTCCTCGTTCGTTCTAGGAGTCAAGCGTGAGCGCACCATACACCCTAACGGGAGTTGGTCAATCAAGATGTCTATGCCCTCATTCATATCTGATTTATATGATGTTTTTCGTGAAGACATTGACACGATCATGAAGAGAAAGGTCCCTAAAATCCCTTTCCCTGAGAGTGTTATCCTATCCAAATCCGATACCCCTCAACCTGGTGAGGTAGAGCGTAACATTAAGCGAGGCTATCAGAGATTGATAGGCTCATTGCTATGGTGCGTTAGACATGTCTCACCTATCTCTGCATATGGGTGCAGCCAGCTGTGCAAACTAATGGCTACCCCAACTGATCTTGCATTTGAATCAGCCATTCATATGCTTACATATCTGTATGCACATAGAGAAGAGGGTATCATATTCCATGAAACAGACAGTGAACCTGTCGCATTCGTGGATGCCTCTAACAAAGATGACCCTACTGACGGTAAAACTCAATACGGGTATGCCATCATGTGGGGAGGTCCACTCATATGCAAGAGTAGTAAGCTCAATCACGTAGGCATCAATAGTACATATAATGAATACATGGCCCTTCACCATTGTATTAAACAGATAGTATGGCTTCGCCAACTATTCCATGAGATAGGTCTAGCCAATTATATTAGTAAGCCCACATTGGTGCATGCTGATAATAAGCAGGCTAACCAGATCTGCTCTGAGGACCTCGTGACACAAGGTAACATGTACTTTCGTACAGGATACCATTATTGTAAAGAGGCTGTTCATGACATGTACTGTACTGTGCAATACGTTGATACTGCTCTGAACATCTCTGATACCATGACTAAAGGTTTAGGATCTAATAAGATCAATACCTTTGTTCACACCCTTCATGGAGTTGAACCCTTGCCTGACAGTCTACTTACTATTGTAGAACACAACTGAATGTATACTGTTTCGCATTATAAGTCTAAGTATCTACATGAGATGAATTGGTCCACACTGTACAAAGCGCGACTCAGGGTTAGTGCAATGCCTGACTGGTATACTATAAGTTAACCAATAGTCGAATGCATTTCCCTTCACCTAGTATGTCTAGTCCTAGGACATTGACATACGTTCCCTCAGAGTTGCATACATAATTCTTACATCTGAGTCTCCCGAGTTAATGACTGTGAGACGAGAGTACATACCCTTAGTATGTCTGGCTGTGAGGTATGGTAGCACATCTGCATATCATACCACGGTGGCGGGGGAGGATACTGATGATCCCAAAACTAGCTAGCAGCACATGTAAGTGTACATATATGTATGTCAATAGCACTGAGGTTGGGTGCATGTTGAGAGTAGCGTCCTCAAAAGGTTTAGTGAGTTAACGGCAGCTCACACTCCTGAGTGCAGCGTACAGTACAGTGTTTACGCGGAATTTAAAAATATCTACAGATACCCCAGGCCTAAAAGCAAAGATCAAAGTTCTACACGACAACTTCACAGTTGGGGGGGTCAGCAAGAACTTCCTAATATGGCAGCGGCTATTCTGGGAGAACTCTGCCTTGGGGGCAGTCTGCCTTGGGGGCAGTTACGCGGTGGCGGCAGTTACGCACCAGCGGCATGACACGTGGCAGTTGGCTGGCGCTCTGGGAGTGGCCCTTAGTGCTTTATTTAAACTGTAAATTATATCTAAAACTGCTTATCTGTAGATCCCACCGGCTAGGATATTCACCATCCAGTAACCGGTGAATATCCTCCAGCGGAGGGCATTCCTGCGCATAAAAGCGGGGTGGCCTGGTCTCTTCACTGAGCCATGTCACTTCCGGTTCATTCGCATTCCAATGCCCCCCTGGTCGACCTATGCGCGGAGGTCCCTACCCTCCTGACTTCGGTCAGAAACGCGTGGGCCACATGGCAGGAGGCCGCGTCAAACGCGCACCTCGCTGCGGTTATGGGTTACACACTGCCTAGGCTGGGTGTCGACCATTCTAACCCTGAACTGACCCTCGACTCTGATCCTGACTATCAGAAGGCTAAGAAGAACGCGACCACGCAGGATAATCCGCGTGATGTTCATGCTTTGCATCTGTCCACATGTGACCACATTAGATGGCTCACTAAGGAGTCGGGGTCAGGCCTAGTCAGGGACATCAAAGCTGTCACTGGTATTGATGTCCTCGACGAAGCTGCTGCCGAAGCTGCTGCCCAAGCAGCTGAGGCCGAGTTCGAGAGAGTCGAAGGGTTCCTGAAGGCAAAGATTGCTGAGATCGAGAGAGAGTCTAAGAGTCTGTACGATCAGATTAGACCTGGCATGAGTACTAAGAGGAAAGAGGTCATAGCTACTTACGATAAGCAGCAGTCTTTTATCCTTGAGTGCGCCACTGATTTGGCCTTCACAGATCAGGCTGAGAAGGATGTCACTAAGCGTATACAGGAGCTGAAAAGCGGCTGGGTAGCTAGTGGTAAGGAAGCGAGAGAATTCTTTCAGTCTAAGCGCTACACTAAGATGCTTAATGAGAGAAAGAACATTAAGGGAGAGAGGGTACACAGTGAGTTGTCCCTCCAGTCGTACTTCGATCACCATGCTCATGGTGCTAGTCGTACCGAGAGTGCTAAGGCCGATAAGAAAGCACTTAGGTTGGCAGATAAGCTTACAGAGGGTGGGTCAGGGTTCAAACAAATCCAACTCATCGATATGTATTGCTTGTCCAGGGGTAATGAAGCTTGGGCGATCATCCCTGACCTGATAAGGATAGGACATGATGTTGACCCTATTGAATGCATTCATTACAAACCACCTACCCTTGATAACACTCCTCCTCAAATCAAACCTTACAGGGACGAGCAGAATCGTGCCTTCGCAAAGCAGTTGCTAAACCTGTGTGACCCTGGTCTTAGGGCGAAGCTCCTTGCGCGACACCAATTTGGTGTGAATAAGGTAGAGTCTAAGGTGTCCGAGTCGGATGGGTGCGGTCTATATTGGACCCTCCTCCAACTCTATCACCCTCTTAGCCGACAACATAGGCGAACCCTCGAGAAAGAGCTCTATGCCTTTCCCTCTAAGTTTGCCACAGGTGACCCTAATGCGACCCTAACCCGAATGCAGCGCAAGCATCAGGAGGCACTTGATGTCGCCTTGAAGCTAAGGTGGGATAGCATAGGGATCCCCTTGATTGATGTCCTCTCGACTCGTGACCCTCTATTTGCTGTTGAGCTCTCATCCTTTCGTGACCTACCCGAGGACCCCGACGATAGTGCGGTAGTACTCGACCAGCTCCTAGCTAAGGTTAGTCATGTGTTAGAGATGCTCGAGACAGCGAATAAGGACTGGGAAGGTCGATCTGCTAAGGTTGCTAAGAATGATAGCTCTCAGTTAGCAAAGGCGATGAAACAGATTGCCGAGCTTAAGAAGGCTATGAGGGCTGATACCCCTCACAACCCTAGCTCCCACTCCAAGCCCTTGAATACTTCTAACACTAAACCTGGTTTCTGCCATGTAGTTAAGTGTAATAATAAGGTTCAGGGTTACACTTCCTCTAACGGTTGGAAGGTATGCGGCACATGCTTGCTTCACCTTCGCTCTACTAATGTACCCCTAAAGCTGAAGGAAGGTGGTACATGGGGCACAGCCAGGACTGCTAACTCACAAATGAAGGTGAGGGTTAGCGCAGGTGCTGACGAGGGTCTTCCTAGCTTGAAGGCCCTCAAGGCGCATGCAAATAGGAAGCGTAAGAGGGAAACAGATCGGGCAGCTAAGGCAGCCCTTGCTAAGGATAAGGACGAGGGTTCAGAGTCAGATGAGGAGGCCCCAAAGGCCAAGAGGGCTAGCACTGCTGGCCCTGCTGAAACCTTGTTCAATAGCCTTAAGAAGGGTCGTAAGGCTAAGGCTGCTAAGAAACCTTCAGAGCGTACAGGACCTCGCTAGGGAGTCGGCCTGTCGGGACCCTCTCCTAACGAGGTAATCCCTGCAGGCGATACATTGGATCGGGGTAGGAATAACACTTATAGTGATACCCCTCACCCTGACCCTAAACTTCACCCTAGTGACTACCCTATGGCACATAGCAATGACTCCGATAGTGACATAGACCTCACACCCTATCTGACTGTAGGTAGTGATTCTGATTCATCTGATGATGATCACCCTAATTATGTTGATAGGGAGGACGATGTCAATAGCTATAGGAGTCTAGCTAGTAGGTCGCTAGCGAGAGCTAAGCATGACGATAGGAGCGCTCACCATGACGATGCTAATCGCACTGTCAATGACCCTGACCCGATTAGCCCCACGGTTAGAAGGCAGGCGTTAAGCGTGAGAAAGCTACCTAAGTCGGCTAGGCTGCCAGTGAAGACCGGCCGAGGGAAGTCTAGAGGCGGTAAGTCTAAACGTCATAGGCATGATGATTCATCACATGCCGACCCTAACCCTGACCCTAACCCTAACCCTAGACATACGGTTGAGGTAAGGTCAGTCGAAGGTAAGGGTGTTGGTCGAGCCATTGCGAACCAGGGATGTTGTAGGGTATGGCAACATCCTAATGGTAAGCTTTGCAACCCCAGCCCTAACCCTAGACTAGACCCTAACCCGAGCCATGAGTCGAAGGCTAAGGGTAAGGTTAGGTTCAAGCCTGGTGTAAACATCGTTCCTAACCCACCTCATGCTACCAACACCGAGCCTCAGGGCAAGGCGAAGGTAAGTCATGATGCTGGTAAGTTAGACGATGGTGATAGGCTTGAGACAGTAAGGGAAGATGTTAAGACAACGTTAGCTGCCATTAGGGACCTGAGCGATGTAGAGAAGGTTAGGGAACATTACTGTTCTACTTTACCTGCCTACACAGTATTCGAACAGGCCACTGGTGGGTGTCTAGACACGATAGCTGCAGCACTTGCCCAGTTCAGACATCTAGGGGGGTCAGAAGATCATTCTACCCCAGTAGGCAAGGCTAAAGCTAGGATGTTTCAGGAGCTAACTAACCGAAGGAGCTTTCACGATGCCAGAAGGTGGGAAGAGTGGGAGGGTAATATACCTAAACATTTTGACTACTATAAGGCTGGAATGCCCTGTCCTGATTATGCAGCCCTAGGTAAACAGCTTGGTTGTAAAGGTAATAAGGGAGGTGACTTATTCATATTGCAATTACTATTCATTGAGTGTAAACTCCCTAAGATAGTGCGATTAGAAATGGTCCCTACAGCCCTTGATACCAATGATGGTGATGAAGTCATGTTTGTCCTATCTAAACTAAGTGACCTAGGGTACTCAGTCCATGCTAAAGTCATCTCATGCTGGGAGCATGGGGATCCTACAGCTCGCAAGCGCTTGTTCATCATTGGCATTAGTGATACAATAAGTGATAAGGCTGAATGGATCTGGCCTGAGCCAGTATTTGATGAAGCTAGGTACCCCATTGCAAGGGATGTAGCAGTCCCTGATAAGCAGGTACCCACCTCCTATTGGAGGCACGATCGTCCAACTACATATGATCGCCCCCTAGTGCCCTCTAAGCCTGGCAGGATCCAACATATTGGATACGCAGGTGATAAGGCTAACTCTGATGATGCTGGGTACAGTACGATGCCTAACAATATTCAGGGTTGGGATGGCAATGCGGCCACTCAGTTAGGAACCAACGGTGGATCTCGTAGAGTAAGCCTTAGGTGGAAACCAGGTGAGCCCATTGGTGACACTAGGATGTCAGTACCTTTAGAGACATGTAGATATGCATCTGTCCACGAGAGATCATACATGGACTTAGCTAAGAGACATTACCCGGGTAAGAAATCAGGGATCAGCTATGACCAATGGCTTAGAGAACTGGTTAACCTAGGAGTCCCTATAGCGACAGGTACTGCGATCGACATGGCTGTGCATCATGCACTCGAGTCGGCTGGGGTAACACCTACTGACGAGCTCGGATCAGCGAGGTCATGTTCCCACATCCTACCCTATAACTGTGACAGTGAGGGTGAGGATAACGATGATGGCTTAATGTATCCCATGGATACTGATGACTTATGTTATAACGCCAAGTCTAGCCAGGGTATACAGGGTCTTACCATCAGCATAGGGGACTCAGGTGCATCTGATAACCTAGGTGAGCACTCTACATTCGCATCGTGCATAAATAATCCTATGCCTAGTCATAAGAGATATAGCACAGCGGGTGATGGTACCTACATCGAGGGTGTAGTTGAGGGTGAGATTGACATCTCTGTGCTTAATGTCGACTCACAGCCCAAGTGTAGCAGCGATTGGGCGAATGCATCTACCACTATCACTACAGTGAGGGGTTTAGGAGAGTCACTGTTTTCGTTAGAGGCCTGGTACAGAGATCAGGGCTATGATACTCATCTTAGTCATGGATACCATAAGGGAGACTATACAGGCCTATATAGACCACCAGAGCGAATCCAGCAGAAAACTCTAGGTAAGGTCTTTGGTCCAGAGTCATTTATCCCTATGGTATATAACTGGAAGGGCCAGGGTGGATGGAAAGTTCCCTATGTCATACGTAGGCCAGGGTCTACTGATGAGCAACACAAGGCACTCCTTAAGAGTATACTCGACTCTGAAAGGCAGGGCCAGTGTCGTAAGACTCAACAGATACTACATGCTAACACATACACGCAGGATAAGGCTCAGATGTTAGAGCGATTCTACTATGCCTGTCCAGCAGTTAGTGAACAGCTAGTAGTTAGGACCCAGGGTGAGAGGAACATACGGCCTGCTTTCACCTATGGCGGGTTACGCAGACATAAGGGTTCTAAATGGCATGATCTGCACAGTAATATGGCACACCTAGGGGAGCCTGGTAAGCCATGCACTATCTGTAGTATGTACAAAGGTGAGTCTAGGCGCATGCCCAAGCATCGCGATGGTAAGCCTCGTGAAGCTAGGCCTGGTCACACATGGTACATGGACATGATAACGTTTAGGCATCGCTCTGAGGAGGGGTGCAAATACACGATTGTCCTCACAGATAGTACTACGCAGTTCTATCAACTTATCCCTCTGTACTGGAAATCTGATGCCACATTTGAGATTAGGCGATGGATAAGGTCCATGAGAGGTCACCCAGCCCTTAAGAACCTATCCTATGGCATGATCTCACGAATCATAACTGATAATGATGGCGCATGGTCTGAGGATAATGCTGAATTCCAGGCCATGATAGATGAAGTACAAGGGGTAGAAATTGAGTATGGTGATCCCGCTGATCATGCGAGGGACAACGCTAGAGCTGAGGGTGCTAATAAGATTATAGAGGCAGGGATACAATCACTATTGTATGAGCGCAACCTACCACCTACATGGTGGCAGCGAGCTGCAAATGATGTGATGTTCCTAGCTAACAGGCTTCCTGTTTATTCTCTTGATGCTAATGTCCCATCTGATGGTGACTATGCACCTCCTATAGAGCAAATGTTCCATGGTTATGTCTCACGACATCAAATCTATAGAGAACTAGACTCATATGTAGGAGTAGGTACCCCTGCCCTCTGTCATTGCCCTAAGGTGAAAGGCTCCGACCTAGAACCTAAGGTGAGATGGGGTATAGCGATTGGCCAGCGAGGCAAGGTAACTCGTTGGATGTGCCCATTCACCCACTCTCAATTCAAGAATAGATCATTCACTGCTCACACCCTTAGACAAGGTCTTAACTGGTCACAGTTCTTAGGGTTAGGTGACATAGCACCGAGTAATCAGTCGCGTATGTTACCACAAGATGAGGGTGTAGCATGGTCTATTGAGTTACCTGAGCAACGTCCTAGCATGGTAGAGTTACCTCCACCTGTGCGTGAGATACTAGATGTGCATGGAGAGAACTTATCCCTCTTACATCCTACACTAACTAGTAAGGACCTCTGTGAGTTCTACCCTAGACTGACTAAGCAAGACGTTAGGCGACTTAGAAATAAGGACCCTGATGTCGACGGTAGCGAGATAGACTCATCTGATGAAGAGGAGTCTGCTGATGTCAAGTCCTTAGAGGTAGTAGACGATCAGGGCAGGCAGCTCGACCTTGTCCTTCGTGAACCCTTGCCAGGTGACGATGACGAGGAACAAGATAATCTCCACGTGGAAGGTTGTGAGCACAACCATGACTCTCCTGATGACCCACCCTCTCAATCTTGTCCTTTAGAGCATCCTAAGCCTAAGGATACTCGCTCTACCCCTCACCAAGGTGAGCCTGCCAAACCCAAGGGTAAGTCAGGTAAGGGTAAGGGTAAGGGTAAGAAGCCTTACACTGGTAAGAAGAGGGGTAGGAAATCAGCTAGTGAACTGTTAGAACAAGGGGTAAGTGTAGAAGACAGCCTCATGGACATAGCCATAGATGCATATGGCATAGATGAATCTGCTGATGCAGAAATGGAAGAGCATGAGGCCATGTTCAACGCCAAACACACCCTTGTAACTGATGGTAAGCTAACATGGGCGAGGGTATGTAAACACATGAATAATGTATACAAAACCCTGCCTCATGAAAGACATGCTCTCTATAGGATATGGTTGCTCACTAAACCTAAGAGAGCAGATGAGAGTCCCTTGTATGTTGAAAACCTGCCAAGGGCTAGGTGTGAATCTCGCAATCCTCTGGATGCAGGCCTAACCCTACCCTATCCTTCTGGCCCTCATTGGAATAGACTCTGTAGTGATCATGTCTATCGCAAACAGAGTAAGGATAAACTAGATCCTGATGAGTTAGAGGAAGAGCAGGCCTACCAAGCTATGCGAGCCTATGTAGCACACCTGAATAAGGGGTACATATCATTAGGGTTAGCTAGCAAAGCACTGATAGCAGAGCAGGTAGATGTTGATGAGTTTCAATGCATGCTTGATGATATGATCAGCGATGACATAGAAGACTTAGGCTATACTGCATATGTAGCTCGTAAATACTACCCCTCAGCTAGGAAGGCTCGAAAGCTCAACAAAGGTAATAAGGAGGCATCTATCACCACTGCTGGTGACCCTGCCCCTAAAACCATAGTTGAGGCCCTAATGGGTGATAGAGCCGAACAGTGGGTAGAGTCAATATATAAGGAGTTCAATGGGTTATGTGATCAGGGTGTGTTCTCTCATGATTGGTCTACTAAGAAACTTGCTAAGGCAGGGATAGTAGGAAAACCAGTACCATGTTCTGTTGCTCTTACGCATAAGTACAAAGATGGTAATCTAGAGAAACTTAAGACTCGTATATGTGTAGCTGGACATCGCGGAAACGTGACACAAGGTATACACTATCATGATGTCTTTAGCCCTAGTCCTATACAACACACTGAACGAATCTTACAAGCTATGAGAGTTAACCTACACCTCGATAACCTAACCTGGGATGTTAAGATGGCTTATACCTGGGCGCCTCTACCACCTGGTGAGAGGATTGCCATAGTCTATCCTGATGGGTTTAAGCGTCATGACGAGAACGGGGAAGAGTTGTTCGCTGTGTTAGAGCATAACCTATACGGCATGCCATCAGCGGGTAGGGGTTGGGGTAAACACAGAGACGAATTCATCCTTGAGAGGTTCAATAGGAAGGGATGGTCATGTAGACGAGCTAGGTCTGATCCATGTCTATTCGTAATAGATAGGGATTACTCGGTAGAAGACCCTATAGAACTACCTCACGTTGAGACTCCTAAGCCTAACAGGCGAACGGTAGACACGTCGACAGCGCATGGTGAGAGCACCGGGCAGGACCCATGCGATGAGGACTTAGGTTCAATAGATAGCCTTCCACCTACCACTGAGCGCTCATGGGTCCTCATACATACTGATGACTGTGACGCCTATGGTACAGACCTTGACACACTACACACGATAAACCGAATCATGGATGATAAATGGACAACTGAAATCGTAGATTCCTCGTTCGTTCTAGGAGTCAAGCGTGAGCGCACCATACACCCTAACGGGAGTTGGTCAATCAAGATGTCTATGCCCTCATTCATATCTGATTTATATGATGTTTTTCGTGAAGACATTGACACGATCATGAAGAGAAAGGTCCCTAAAATCCCTTTCCCTGAGAGTGTTATCCTATCCAAATCCGATACCCCTCAACCTGGTGAGGTAGAGCGTAACATTAAGCGAGGCTATCAGAGATTGATAGGCTCATTGCTATGGTGCGTTAGACATGTCTCACCTATCTCTGCATATGGGTGCAGCCAGCTGTGCAAACTAATGGCTACCCCAACTGATCTTGCATTTGAATCAGCCATTCATATGCTTACATATCTGTATGCACATAGAGAAGAGGGTATCATATTCCATGAAACAGACAGTGAACCTGTCGCATTCGTGGATGCCTCTAACAAAGATGACCCTACTGACGGTAAAACTCAATACGGGTATGCCATCATGTGGGGAGGTCCACTCATATGCAAGAGTAGTAAGCTCAATCACGTAGGCATCAATAGTACATATAATGAATACATGGCCCTTCACCATTGTATTAAACAGATAGTATGGCTTCGCCAACTATTCCATGAGATAGGTCTAGCCAATTATATTAGTAAGCCCACATTGGTGCATGCTGATAATAAGCAGGCTAACCAGATCTGCTCTGAGGACCTCGTGACACAAGGTAACATGTACTTTCGTACAGGATACCATTATTGTAAAGAGGCTGTTCATGACATGTACTGTACTGTGCAATACGTTGATACTGCTCTGAACATCTCTGATACCATGACTAAAGGTTTAGGATCTAATAAGATCAATACCTTTGTTCACACCCTTCATGGAGTTGAACCCTTGCCTGACAGTCTACTTACTATTGTAGAACACAACTGAATGTATACTGTTTCGCATTATAAGTCTAAGTATCTACATGAGATGAATTGGTCCACACTGTACAAAGCGCGACTCAGGGTTAGTGCAATGCCTGACTGGTATACTATAAGTTAACCAATAGTCGAATGCATTTCCCTTCACCTAGTATGTCTAGTCCTAGGACATTGACATACGTTCCCTCAGAGTTGCATACATAATTCTTACATCTGAGTCTCCCGAGTTAATGACTGTGAGACGAGAGTACATACCCTTAGTATGTCTGGCTGTGAGGTATGGTAGCACATCTGCATATCATACCACGGTGGCGGGGGAGGATACTGATGATCCCAAAACTAGCTAGCAGCACATGTAAGTGTACATATATGTATGTCAATAGCACTGAGGTTGGGTGCATGTTGAGAGTAGCGTCCTCAAAAGGTTTAGTGAGTTAACGGCAGCTCACACTCCTGAGTGCAGCGTACAGTACAGTGTTTACGCGGAATTTAAAAATATCTACAGATACCCCAGGCCTAAAAGCAAAGATCAAAGTTCTACACGACAACTTCACAGTTGGGGGGGTCAGCAAGAACTTCCTAATATGGCAGCGGCTATTCTGGGAGAACTCTGCCTTGGGGGCAGTCTGCCTTGGGGGCAGTTACGCGGTGGCGGCAGTTACGCACCAGCGGCATGACACGTGGCAGTTGGCTGGCGCTCTGGGAGTGGCCCTTAGTGCTTTATTTAAACTGTAATTATATCTAAAAACTGCTTATCTGTAGAACCCCCGGCTAGGATAT
>ERZ1039804.782-NODE-782-length-19662-cov-6.222727_pt1 | contig 19662 bp, 18 predicted proteins | sample MGYA00383089_ERZ1039804 | MGnify/ENA primary metagenome ERZ1039804 (study PRJEB29581, sample SAMEA5548359) | metagenome | biome: marine; feature: coastal; material: water | depth 1 m | study: Short-term variability in the microbial, nano- and picoplankton dynamics...
TTATCCACTATGAATTGATAGGCCGAATCGGCGCCTTGGCCGCCGTATTCAGTGGGCCAGTGCATCCCTAAAAATCCGGCCTGCCACAGCTTGTGCTGCCACTCCCGTAAAAAATCGAGTTGCTGCTCTGTGCCCACTTCCAAAAATGTAAGGGGCAGCAAAAAGCCGGGGTCGGAGGGCACATTTTCTGCCATCCACGCGGCCACTTCTGACTTAAAAGCCTGCAAAGCGGCTTTGCTTTCACTCATGTGTTCACTCCTATTACATCGCTGCGGTCTGCTTGATCGACCTATTTTACGTCACTCTTTGAGGCACTCTTTACTGCACTGTTCTGGCGCTGTGCGCCATTGGCGGAAGCTGAGGGCTCATTTCAGCGCGCCATTATATCTGGTCGACCCACCTTATGCCGAGTTAAAGCCCATATTGACGAGTGGCCAGATCACGCATAATTTCTTCTGAACCACCGCCAATGGCATTCACCCGCACCTCTCGATAAATCCGCTCTACCCGATTGCCTCGCATGTAACCGAGACCGCCCAGTATTTGCATCGCCTCACGCGCGCAAAACTCCATTACCTCGCTCGCTTGCACTTTTAACAGCGCGATATCACCCGGGTTGGGTGTCCCCGCTTCGATCGATTCGTAGCAGAGGCGAATGTAAGCTTGTGTGGCGTTCAGCTTCTGCTTCATCTGCGCGATCTTATGCCTGATCACTTGATGGTCCGCCAGTCGCTTACCAAATGTTGAGCGCTCGGTAGCCCACGCGACCGATGCCTCAAGGCAAACGCGTCCGAAGGCTTCCATAGCCGCTGCCATGCCCATGCGCTCGTTATTAAAATTGGTCATGATGACCCTAAAGCCTTCATTTTCAGTGCCAATCAGGTTACTCACCGGCACCCGCACCTGATCAAAGTAAAGCGTGGCGGTGTCCGACGCCCACCAGCCCATCTTGCGATCCAATGGCGTACGAGAAAAACCCTCTGCATCGGTGGGAATCAGCAGCATCGAAACGCCTTTTGCGCCTGCCTCACCAGTTCTCACTGCGGTCGAGACCCAATTGGCGCGCATGCCCCCGGTAATATAGGTTTTACTGCCTGTAACGACGTAATGATCACCGTCACGGACCGCCGTCGTACTGAGATTAGCGACATCAGAGCCGCCGCCAGGTTCGCTAATGCCGAGGGAGATCCACTTTTCGCCGCTCAAAATCGGCGGCGCGATCTCAGCTTGCATGGCTTCAGTGCCCCAGTTGAGGATGGGCGGTAAGCCGATACCATGTACCATTAACGACGCGGGGACGCCCCCTACGCCAATGCGGGCGAGCTCCTCATTCACGATCCAAGCGTGCCAACTGTCGCCAGGCACGCCTCCGAAGGCTTCGGGATAACCCAAGCCCAATAACCCGACCTCAGCCGCCTTGGGCCACAGTGAGTTGGGCATCGCACCGGCCTCATCCCAATCACTGGCATAGGGCATAATTTCAGCATCAATGAAGCGTCGGAGTGCCGCACGCCACGCGAGGTGTTCCTCCTTCATATGCGGATTCGGTAACCGAGCACCATCAAAATCGAGGCTCATCAACATCTCCTTGCTAAGTGTGTCAGCGCCGTGCGTTATATCGAACGGCGATCATTCTTTTACGCACTGATCAAACCGGAGTCAATTTGCGTATAGGGTACAATCAGGGGCTCGATCACACCGCGCCAGAGCGCAATGACCGGTAGCCCCGCGCTCAGGAATGTACTATGAAATACATCGGTCAGTCCGATTATCGGCATCACTCGACACCCCGCATTGGTGTGCTGCTGACCAATCTAGGGACACCTGAGGCCCCCACGGCCAAGGCATTAAAACCCTACCTCAAGCAGTTTCTTTGGGACCCTCGCGTCGTCGAGGTGCCTCGGCCCATTTGGTGGCTCATTCTCAATGGCATTATTCTCAATACCCGACCCAAACGCTCAGCAGAGGCCTATAAAGAAGTCTGGAGCGAGCGGGGATCCCCCCTATTGGCTCACCTCGAGGATCAGGTGGCCGGCGTCTCGGCACAACTCGAGGCCCGCTTTGGCAACCGTTTTATTGTGCGCGGTGCCATGCGTTACGGCTCGCCTGCCATCAATACGGTGTTAACCGAAATGTTCGATGCCGGGATGGAGCAATTGGTAGTACTGCCGTTGTATCCGCAGTACGGCGGTCCGACCACCGGTTCGACATTCGATGAGGTCTCGGCAGAGCTCACGCGGCGACGCTGGCTGCCTTCGTTTCGGTTTATCAGTGCTTATCACGACGACCCTCGCTATATCCGCGCAATGGCCGATAGCATTAACGCACACTGGGCAGAGCATGGACGGGCCGACAAGCTCTTGCTCTCCTATCACGGCATGCCACAGCGCTATTTAATCGAGGGCGATCCTTATCACTGCCAGTGCTATAAAACCTCTCGCCTCATCGGCGAAGCACTCCAGCTAACGGAAGACCAGATGATGACTACTTTTCAGTCGCGCTTTGGCCGAGAGGAATGGCTTCAGCCCTACACTGACGAGACCTTGAAAGCCCTGCCCAATGAGGGTGTGAATTCGGTTCAAGTGGTGTGTCCGGGATTTTCGGCCGATTGCCTTGAGACGATTGAAGAGATCGGTATGGAAAATCGGGATTATTTTCTCGAGGCGGGAGGAACGCGCTACGAATATATCCCTTGCCTGAACGCGGAGCCCGGGCATGTGGCGGCATTGACCGATCTGCTGGCGGACCAAATGCAAGGCTGGCTCACAAACGAGTACGATCCAGCTATGAGCGATCGGTTAGCACGCAACTTGGGCGCACCCCAATAGGCGCAGCTGCAGGGCTAGTGTGCTGGCTCGAACCAGCCGATAGCCAAGGCCAAGGCGATCCCCATTAAGAACAATAAGGTCAGCCGAACGCGATCATGGCTGTGAAATTGCACTTCGGGTAACAAGTCACTCAACGCAATACAGATAAACGCGCCACCGGCAAAGGCGAGGATTCCCGGCAGCCACAGCGACGACTCGAGATAAGGCGCCATACCCAAGTGAAAGGCAATCGCCGCCAGCGGGCACAGCATGGCAAATACGATGGCAGCGGACCAACGTTGGGCAGACGACCAGCCAGCGTTGGCCATCACGGTCTCTATAGACAGAGAATCCAGTGGCTTGTGCAGCAAAATAGCCAAAAACACACCCAAACCCAAACCGTGATCACTGAGCATGACGGCGCCTAGGGCAATGCCGTCGATCAGTGTATGAACACATAAACCCGTGAAGAGCCCGAGTGCACCGATTCCCCTGTCAGACGGGTGACTGTGGGCATGCGCATGATAATGGGCATGGGACTGAGCCTCCGCTGAAGACTCCTCACTGGATGCCGCTGCGGCGACAAAATCATGCTGATGAAAATGGAATAGCCGCAACAGCAGCAACATGAAAACAAGCCCGACGAGAGCCCAGGCCATCACCAGATCAATATCGCCAGCAAGACCAAAACTGTGAGGAATCAGGTGGCAGAGCGCAACACCTAGCATCAACCCTGACACCAAACTCAACACCATCTGAGTGCGCGTATGCGTCATGGTGATCTGGCGCGGCAACCAACTGCCGAGCAGTGACGCCGCCAGGAGTGCCACACTAAAGATTCCCAGCCAGGACCATCCCGTCATGCGGTTAACCCCCGACCAAGTTATCGCGGTGAATCATTTCCTCTTCACCTCGGTAGCCCAGAATCGCCTCAATATCTGCCGAACTCTTTCCGATCAGCGCCGCGGCTTCGTCACTGGCATAGTTGACCAGTCCACGCGCGCGCTCTTTTCCGGTGGAATCGACGCAGCTCACCAAATCACCTCTTTGGAAAGCGCCTGTCACCGCAGTAATCCCAATGGGCAGTAGGGAGCGGCCGTGGCCAGATACGACCGCCACAGCACCCTCATCGAGCACCAGCTGCCCTTGAGCATGCAGCAGACTGGCCAGCCATTGTTTGCGGGCGCTTAGCGGCTGCCGATTGGTCTGCAAGAAGGTACCCACCAATTCGCCCTCGACTACCTTAGGGATCACATCGGGCAACCGACCATTTGCAATAATCGTGCTGGTACCAGAGCGCGCTGCCAAGCGAGCGGCACTGAGTTTCGTCGCCATACCCCCGCGCCCCAAGGCACTGCCCTCACCCGCTATGGCATCGAGGTCGGGATCATGGACATCGGCTGAGGCAATCAGTTTGGCATTCTTGTCCTGTCGGGGATCACGGTCCATGAGCCCATCTTGATCGGTCAGAATTAACAGTGCTTCCGCGTCCACCAGATTTGCGACCAAGGCCGCCAGGGTGTCATTGTCGCCGAGGCGAATTTCGTCGGTGACTACGGTGTCATTCTCATTAATGATCGGCAACACGCCCATGCCGAGCAACGTATTGAGCGTGCTGCGCGCATTCAAATATCGATCACGAGCGCGGACATCGGCATGGCTTAATAAAATTTGTGCCGTGACCACACCATGGGGCCCTAGGCAATCTTCATAAGCGCGCACGAGTGCCGACTGCCCTACGGCTGCGGCAGCTTGCGATAAGTGGATCTCTCGCGGGCGCTCTGCCAGATTAAGCCGAACCAAACCGGCAGCGATGGCGCCACTGGAAACCAGCACCACTTCATGACCGAGGGCGTGAAGTGACGCCAATTGGCGCGTCAACGTCTTCATGACAAGTGGATCCAGCCCCAGACCATCGTTAGTGAGCAATGCGCTGCCCACCTTAATCACCCAGCGTCGAACGCTCGTTAAGCGATGCCGAGCCGTATTGTCGGCTGTATCGCTCAAGACCGATACTCCACGTCAACATCGCCGTCGGTTTGCTCGTCCTCATCGAGCGCGTCGTCTTGCAGGCCGCGCTGCGCGTTGCTGCGCGCCTCGGCTCGTGCCTGATTCAGCGTGGCAATCCGCTCGCGGGCTTCATGCTGCATTTGCTCTTGTGCGGTTTGCTCTGCCGCTAATGCGCCGGCATCGACTTGATAGTGCTCCATTAACTGCTCAAGATGGGTCATCAAATCACCACAGAGTGACTGAGTTTGGGTCCCTGCCACAGCGGAGACCTCATAGACTGGACCCTGCCAACCCAACGCAGCCACAATGGCTTCGCGGCGCGCCTTCAACGTCTCCTGGTCAATCAAATCGATCTTATTCAACACCAGCCAACGCGGTCTGGCCGCCAATGCGGGGCTGAATCGCTCTAGCTCGTGAACCACCGAACAGGCGGCACTTGCTGGATCGCTGCCATCGATCGGCGCCACATCGACGAGATGTAATAAAACACGGTTGCGGGTCAGGTGCTTCAGAAAGCGGATACCCAGCCCGGCACCTTCAGAAGCGCCCTCAATGAGTCCTGGAATATCAGCCACAACAAACGAACGATACGCATTGACCTTCACAACCCCCAAACTGGGGATCAGCGTGGTAAAGGGATAATCGGCAACTTTAGGCGTCGCGGCTGAAATAGCGCGAATCAACGTGGACTTGCCGGCGTTCGGCAAACCCAGGAGTCCGACGTCGGCGAGTACCTTTAGCTCCAACTTAAGCTTGCGAAGCTCTCCCTCGGAACCCGGTGAACTTTGCCGAGGTGCGCGGTTCACGCTCGATTTGTAGCGGGTGTTCCCCAACCCGTGAAACCCACCCTGTGCCACTAACAGCCGCTGACCGGGAGTGCGAATATCACCCAGCACTTCGCCCGATTCGTCATCCAGCACCGTTGTTCCCAAAGGCACTGGCAAAACCAAATCCTCCCCAGATTTACCAGTGCAATTTCGCCCGCGTCCTGCCTGACCGCTTTCTGCTCGAAAAGCGCGGGTGTAGCGATAATCAATCATGGTATTCAACGCATCGTCGCCCTCTAGGAACACCGATCCGCCGTCGCCCCCATCGCCGCCATCAGGGCCCCCTCGCTGAATGAATTTTTCGCGGCGAAAACTAACACAACCATTACCGCCCTTACCCGCGGTCACGTCAATTGTGGCTTCATCAACAAACTTCATGGACTCACCTAATCAACCAGCAAAAAAAAACCTCGTCGGATGACGAGGTTTCTAAATCCTATGGCACCCGAGTTACGCCGCTACGATACGAACCTGTTTACGCATCTGCGGGCCACCACTGAAAAATTCCACTTTACCATCCGCTGTAGCGAACAGGGTGTGGTCCTTGCCCACGCGAACGTTTTCCGCTGCGTGAAAGCGTGTACCGCGTTGACGCACAATAATGCTGCCGGCTGTAACAGCCTGACCGCCGTAAGCCTTTACGCCAAGCCGCTTACTCTCGGAATCGCGCCCGTTACGAGTACTACCACCTGCTTTTTTATGTGCCATTGATAGTGTCTCCTTTCAGCCTGTGATCGCTGTAATTTTAACCTCTGTAAACCACTGGCGGTGGCCAGTTTCTTTACGAAAGTGCTTACGTCGATTGAATTTTACAATGCGGATTTTCTCGTGACGTCCATGCGCAACCACCTCAGCGGTTACCTTGCCGCCCTCTACCAGTGGCGAACCAATTTTCACGCCGCTGCCAGAACCAAGTAACAACACTTCGTCGAACTCAATGGTTTGACCCATTTCCGCTTCAATTTTCTCGAGCTTCAGTTGCTCGCCTTCTTCAACACGGTGCTGTTTACCACCGCTTTTGATCACTGCGTACATTCTAATTTCCTCTCAGTTAGCCTGCTCGCAGTCGAAATCTGGTTTGCGCTGGGCAGAGTTCAGGCACCGAAAGACGGCCCAACGGCCATCCCAAGGGCGCGAAAGATACGCCTTCAGCGGGTTGAACGCAAGTGTGAGTATTGGTTGCTATTGCGCGAACCCAGCCACTTTGCGACGCCATGCGCACCATGATGGCATGGCGGTGGCTCGCCACGCGCCCTATACTAACTGGCTACGGGGGGATATTGCGTGGATGTAACATTCAAGTCGAGCGTGGCGGCAGAGTTCGCTCAGGTCGACGACGTTATCGTGGAATTACTGCAGTCTGACGTCGAAATGGTCGAAAACATTGGCCACTACATCGTCAGGGCGGGCGGAAAGCGCATGCGGCCACTGTTAGTGTTACTGTCCGCCAAAGCACTCGGCGGGGTCAATCCAGCCCACATTCGCTTTGCCGCTGTCGTCGAGTTTATCCATACAGCAACCTTGTTACATGACGACGTGGTCGATTTATCGACGCTCCGCCGGGGCATGCCGACGGCAAACGCCGCATTTGGTAATGCACCCAGCGTGCTGGTGGGGGATTTCATTTATACGCGCGCCTTTCAGCTAATGGTAGAACTGAACAATATGCCGTTGCTGGCCCATATGGCGGAAACCACCAACACCATCGCCGCAGGTGAGGTCATGCAGTTGGTGCACGCGGGCGATCCTGATACTCAAGCAGAGCAGTACCAAGAAATCATCCGTCGTAAGACAGCGGCACTGTTTGCTGCTGCCTGTTGTGGCGCCGGGCTATTGCACCAAAGTCCTGCTGACCAAACAGACGGGCTGTATCACTACGGTATGAATTTGGGCATTGCGTTTCAATTGGCGGACGACCTGCTCGACTACGCAGGCGATCCGTCTCAGACAGGGAAAAATGTCGGTGACGACCTCAGAGAGGGAAAAATCACCCTGCCTTTGCTGCATGCGATGGAAGCGGGAACCCCTGCCCAACGGGACCGTGTCGCAGAGGTATTGCGGCAAAAAGACGGAGATGCCTTTGCGGAAATCATCGAGATCGTGCGTCACACCGGCGGTATTGAGGCCACACGAGCAGCCGCTACCCATCATCAAAATTTGGCGCAAGCAGCACTGGCGCCACTGCCAGCGTCTGACGCACTCAACGCATTGAATCAAATGGCTGAAAAAGCGGTGGATCGACAGGCCTGATGACCACCGATGCGCAAACACTGCACGAGCAGCTGCGCGATGCCCGGGCGGAGCTCAGTCATCGGAGAATCTCAACACTCTTTGACACCGATCCTGATCGACACGAGCGATATCAATGCCAAAGCCATGGACTCGTGGTAGATTTTTCGAAACACTTAATCGACGACCACGTTTGGCAGTTACTCATCGAACTGGCCTCTGCCCACGCGTTACCAGCCGCTTTTTCTGGTTTGGTGGCCGGCCAGTCTGTCAATACGTCAGAGTGTCGGCCCGCGTTGCATACCCTGTTGCGCGGCACAGGAGCCGAGCTGCATCCTGAACATGCCACTGCCGTTCGTAACGCCTTAACGCGGATGGAGACACTGGTCACTCGCATTCACACAGGTGCAGAGACGGGCTGGACCGATCAGGCGTTTACGGATGTGGTGAATCTCGGTATTGGCGGCTCTGATCTCGGCCCACGTTTCATTTGTGACGCACTCAGAACGCCGGAAGCACCTTTGCGCGCGCATTTTGTCGCGAATATCGATCCCGAAGACCTCGACCAAACATTAGACGCCCTAGACCCAACCCGAACACTCTTTGTGGTGTGCTCTAAATCGTTTACCACCGAGGAGACACTGTCCAATGCCCACCGTGCCAGGGCGTGGCTACAAGCTGCTGGTGCGCCACCGCACGGGTTAGGACAACACTTCATCGCCGTCACAACTCAAGTGGCTCAAGCGCAGCAATGGGGCATTCCCGCTGAACGCTGCTTGCCCATTTGGGATTGGGTCGGCGGCCGCTATTCACTGTGGTCAGCCACAGGGTTAACCATTCCTTTAGCGCTGGGTTGGCCTGCTTTTGAGGGGTTACTAGGCGGCGCAAAAACCCTAGATCAGCACACGCTGGAGTCTTCGCCCGCCGACAACCTACCCATGATGATGGCGCTATTAGAGTTTTGGCAAACGCGCTTCCTCAATGCCAATACGCATGCAGTGCTGCCCTATGGGCAGAGGCTGCAGCACTTAACGGACTTCCTGCAGCAACTCACGATGGAGAGTAACGGCAAGCGCGTGTCGACAACAGGCGAGCCTCTTACGAGCGATTCTGCCCCCGTGTTGTGGGGATCTGCTGGAACCAACGGACAGCACTCTTACTACCAGCTATTACATCAAGGCACGCGCTCATTTTCAGCTGACATTATTTTGCCATTGATATCAGGCGGCGGAGACCTGCCTGCAAGGCGCATCTTGGCAGCTCATGCGCTCGCACAAAGTCGCGCCTTTATGGTGGGACGCTCGCCAGATGAAGCCCGGGAGATAGGAGCATTGCGAGGCTTTAACGAGCGCGAGTGCCGTCAACTTGAGATACCGGGCAATCACAGCCACTCTCTGATTCTGATGGAGGCCGTAACGCCAGAGTGCTTAGGCGCCCTGATCGCAGCCTATGAACACAAAACGTATTTTCTTGCCGTATTGCTGGGTATCAATGCCTTTGATCAATGGGGGGTGGAATTGGGCAAGGAGATTGCGGCGGCAATACAGCCTTTTTTGGAGACTGGCGCGACAGCGCCAACAACCGACCCAGCCAAACTCGACCCCGCGACACGGCAAGCGGCGATCGCGTGGCGTAAAGCGAACGTAAAATAAAACGTTAGGCGTTAATCAGCGCCAATAGCTCCTCGGTTTTTGCTTTCATCAGCGCCTCATCGCCACGAGACTCCACGTTGAGTCGCACTACCGGCTCAGTATTAGATAGGCGTAAATTGAACCGCCAATCATCAAACTCCATCCCCAATCCATCGAGTCGCTCAATCAAAATAGACCCGTCGGCATACCGATCCTCGACCGCACTCAACAACGCAACAGGGTCAGTGACGGTTGAATTAATCTCTCCAGAACACGGAAACGCAAGCGCCCGCGCCGCCACCATATCGGCTATCGACCGACCGGTTTGGGAGATCAATCCCGCAATCAGTAGCCAGGGAATCATGCCGCTGTCACAGTAAGCAAAATCGCGGAAATAGTGATGCGCAGACATTTCGCCCCCATAGACCGCATCCACTTCGCGCATTCGCTCCTTAATGAACGCATGCCCGGTTTTGCTCAAGACCGGTTCCCCTCCCCCTGACCGGGTAATATCTTGCGTATTCCACGTGAGCCTGGGGTCATGCACGATCCGCTGAGGCCCCTGTTCCGTTAAAAATGCCTCCGCCAACAGACCGACGATGTAATACCCTTCGATAAAATTGCCGGCCTGATCGAAAAAGAAGCAACGATCAAAGTCGCCATCCCAAGCAATCCCCAAGTCGGCCTGCTCAGCGCGCACATGCTCGGCTGTCACGGCACGGTTTTCGATCAACAGCGGGTTCGGTACGCCATTGGGAAAATGACCATCCGGCTCATGGTGCACCCGGATAAACTCAAATGGTAGGTGAGGGGCTAAGGCGTCAACCACTCGGCCTGCACCCCCGTTGCCGGCGGTGCAGACAATCTTAAGCGGCTTCAATGCCTCGATGTCGACATAAGACAGTAAGTGTTCAATATAGGCCGCTTGGGTCGTCACGCTGCGCAATTCACCCCGCACCTCTGCCGGCGTAAAGTCATTGCGCTCTGCGAGCGCCTGAATATCAGCTAAGCCTGAGTCCCCCGAAATCGGGCGCGCGCCCTCGCGCACAAACTTCATGCCGTTGTAGTCCTTGGGGTTATGGCTTGCGGTCACGACGATACCGCCGCCAACACCAAGGTGCGCGGTCGCGAAATAAATCTCCTCTGTTCCGCACAGACCAATGTCTTGCACCGACACACCCTGCTCGCGCAGTCCATCAATCAACGCTGCTTTGATGCGCTCGCTGCTAAGACGGATATCGTGGCCCACCACGACAGTCCCTGGGTCAATCACCTCGGCATAAGCCTGCCCAATCTGACGTGCGATGGTCTCGTTCAACTGATCGGGGATGCGACCCCGAACGTCATAAGCCTTAAAGCAGTCAAATGTGTCGGTCATGTCAGTTTTGCCCGTAATGATGCTCAAAAACGTATTGTGTCGCTTCAACAAAACCGGGCACCTGACCACAATCAAAGCGGATGCCCTCAAATTCATAGGCCAACACCCTGCCCTCGCTAGCCTGCACTTTCAGTGCATCCGTCAACTGTATTTCACCTCGGTCATCCGGTGGCATATCGCGGAGAATGTCAAAGATATCAGGGGTGAGAATATAGCGGCCAATCACGGCGAAATTGGAAGGTGCCTGTTCTGGTGTCGGCTTCTCGACCATATGGGAGACCCGGATCAGCCCATCACGCTCGGTCGGACCTGCCACCGCACCGTAATGACTGATCTCCGCCGGGGACACTTTCTGTATAGCCACAATAGAACATTGGAACTCTTCGTACAGCGCGGCCATTTGCGTCAAGACGCCGGAACCCTCGCTGTTTAAGCACAAGTCATCTGACAGCACCACACCAAAGGGCTCATCACCAATCAAGGGCTCACCAGTAAGAATGGCATGACCCAAACCCCGCATGCTCCGCTGCCGCACGGTCGTAAAGACGCCGCGCTCCATTACCTCGCGAATACCCTCGAGATGCTGCTCCTTGGTCGACCCCGCGATCTGATGCTCCAACTCGTAACTGGTATCAAAATGATCAGCGATCGCCCGCTTGCCTCGGCCTGTGACGAAGGCACAATTGCTCATGCCCGCGTCAATGGCCTCCTCCACGCCGTATTGCACCAGCGGTTTATTCACAATGGGTAACATTTCCTTGGGCATGCTCTTCGTCGCGGGGAGAAAACGCGTGCCATATCCCGCCACGGGAAATAAGCATTTTCCGATCATTTGGGGGATTCCTCCCGTCCATAGACATCCTCAAAACGCACAATATCATCCTCGCCCAAATAAGAACCCGATTGCACTTCAATGACTTCCAGTGGATCAGTGCCTCGGTTAGCCAGCCGGTGTTTCACCCCGATGGGGATATAAGTCGATTCGTCGGGCCCTAGCGTTAAGTGCTCCTCCCCACGAATTACCTCAGCACTGCCAGAGACCACCACCCAATGCTCCGCGCGATAATGATGCAATTGAAGAGACAGCACCTGACCTGGCTGTACCGTCAATCGTTTGACCTGAAATTGCTCTCCGACCACCAAAGACTCATACGACCCCCAAGGGCGCCAGACCTTTCGGTGTTGCGTGGCCTCAGGGCGGTTTTCTAATAGAAGCGCTTCGACCACCTTTTTGACATCCTGCACCCGATCTTTAGCGCCTACCATCACCGCATCCGCCGTCTCGACAATCACTAGGTCGGCTATTCCAACGCCGGTGACCAAGCGACTTTCACTGCGAACATAATTATTACTAGCCCCGTGCAAGAGCACATCGCCGGAGGTGACATTGCCCTCCGCATCACCCGAACCCATCTCCCAAAGTGCAGGCCATGCTCCGACATCACTCCAACCACACGTCAGTGCCGCCACACCGCCAGACTGGGTATGCTCCATCACAGCGTAATCGATGCTGTTGGCTGGTGACGCCAAAAAGGCCTCAGCGTTGGGGCGAATAAAATCTAAATCTCGGTGCGCGTCCGCCATCGCCAGCTCACAGGCCGCCAGCATCTCAGGTTGATGGGCTGCGAGCTCAGCTAAATAACGATCTGCTCTCAACAAAAACATGCCGCTGTTCCAAAAATAAGTGCCCGAGTCCACATAATGCTGCGCCGTCGTTTGGTCTGGTTTCTCGACAAACTCAGCAAGCTCAAACAGCCCCGCCTCCCATTCAGCACCACAGCGCACATAGCCGTAACCTGTTTCAGCGTGCGACGGCACGACGCCAAATGTCATCAGCGTCCCGGCCATCGCCCGCTCGGACGCCTGCTCGACCGAGCGCTGAAACGCCGCCGTATCCGTCACATGATGATCAGCAGGCAAAACCAGAAGCAATGCCTCTGGGTCAACCTCTCGGCTGTGGATCGCGGCCAACGCAATCGCCGGTGCCGTATTGCGGCCCGCAGGCTCGAGAATGATTGTGGGGGCTTGCTCCGATTCGTGCTGAAGCTGCTCAGCCACCAAAAACCGATGGTCTGCATTACAGACCACAATGGCGTTATCGCAGCTTAAGCCCGCTAAACGTCTCTGAGTCTCTTGCAACATTGACCCTTCGGCGCTCAATGGCAGGAACTGTTTCGGTCTGGCAGCCCGAGAGACGGGCCACAAACGACTGCCTACACCGCCAGACAATAAAACGGGAATCAACATTACCACACGACCTATTCGTTAAAAATTTAGACTCATTGCCACGCTCTCGGCATCACTGTTTTGCTTGCCGCCGACCTGACTGCGCAGTTTACGCGTCTTATCCCCGCAGCTATAGCGGCTCAAATCACACTAACAGACCGCTCCCTGAGGCGGATCAAGCACCCAAAATGGCAGCGCATTCCCAAGGGTGCGGCGCTCTCAACCGACACCTTGGATGCTACTGCAATGACCCCCTTTTTTTAACCCTCAGTGTGGCTTAGTCATGGTTTTATAAACAAAACCGGGGCTTACCGGCCGCTGGATCGCCCGTTGCCCTTCCACTACAATAACGCTTCGCGTCGCGCGGACCTTCCTTTCGCCGCCACCTGCGCCCACCCTTGTCGGAAATCTTCCCATGCCAGAGCGTCCCCCTTTCGAACAGCAGTCGCACTATGACAAATCTGAACTCGTCGCCTGCGGACGGGGAGAATTGTTTGGACCCGGTAATGCACAACTCCCGATGGACAACATGTTGATGGTGGACCGCATCACCCACATCAGCTCTTTAGGGGGAGCACAGGACAAGGGAGAAATCATCGCAGAACTCGATATCCATCCTGATCTCTGGTTTTTTGCATGCCACTTTCCCGGAGACCCGGTAATGCCCGGCTGCCTTGGACTGGACGCGATGTGGCAATTAGTTGGTTTTTTCCTCGGCTGGCGGGGCAACCCCGGAAGAGGCCGTGCGCTGGGCTCTGGCGACGTCAAATTCACTGGGCAGATCCTACCCACTCACTCGCTCGTGCGTTATCACATTCAAATGAAGCGGGTCATCGAGCGGAAATTGGTGATGGGCATTGCGGACGGCTCAGTCTCTGTCGATGGCGAAATCATCTATACGGCCTCAGACCTTCGGGTCGGTCTCTTTAATAATACGGATACCCTCTAATGCTCGAGCGTGTGGTGGTAACAGGAGCGGGCATTGTCTCCTGTCTCGGTAACAGCGCGGAGGAAGTCAGGGACTCCTTGTACTCAGGCCGATCTGGGATCGCGCTTTGCCCAGCCCAGATTGAGGCGGGTATGCGCTCGCACGTTGCGGGAATACCTCAGATTGATTTGGCCGAGCATATTGATCGCAAGCAGTGGCGTTTCATGGGTGACGCAGCAGGCTATGCGTACCTCAGCCTGCAACAAGCGATTGCACAGGCAGGCCTCAGTGAAACCCAAGTGTCGAACCCCCGAACGGGCATCGTCGCAGGATCAGGCGGCGCCTCCTCGGCAAGCCAAGTTGAGGCTGCCGATATACTGCGTGACCGCGGTATTCGTCGTGTCGGCCCCTACCGAGTGACACAAACCATGGGCAGCACTGTGTCAGCCTGCCTTGCAACCCCTTTTCAGATCAAAGGTGTCAACTACTCAATCTCCTCGGCCTGCTCAACCAGTGCGCATTGCATCGGACATGCGATGGAGCTGATTCAGCTAGGCAAACAAGATGTCATGTTTGCCGGCGGCGGCGAAGAACTGCACTGGACCATGAGCGCATTGTTTGACGCCATGGGCGCCCTGTCGACCCAATACAACGACACGCCCCAGCGCGCCTCTCGCGCTTACGATGCAGATCGAGATGGCTTTGTGATTGCCGGGGGTGGCGGGATGTTGGTACTCGAATCCTTAGCGCACGCGACCGCTCGAGGCGCCCCAATTCTTGCCGAATTGGTGGGTTATGGCGCCACTTCCGATGGCTATGACATGGTCGCCCCATCAGGAGAGGGTGCCGTACGATGCATGCAACAGGCGATGCACGGCTTGGAAGGCAAAATTGACTATATCAACGCCCATGGCACCAGCACCCCGGCAGGTGATATTCAAGAGCTGAACGCCTTACGCACCGCATTTGGCAACGATGCGCCGATTATCGGATCTACCAAATCCTTATCGGGTCACTCATTAGGTGCCGCGGGCGTACAAGAAGCGATTTATGCTTTGTTGATGATGCGCGACGACTTTATTGCCGCCTCGGCAAACATCGAGTCCCTCGATGCCGGCGCTGAGGGGTTACCGATTGCCCGTGAACGTATCGACGCGGCACAACTCAATCAAGTCATGTCGAATAGCTTTGGTTTCGGCGGGACCAATGCGACCCTCATCTTTCGTCGCTTCACAAACTGACTCAGGCGGCGCCAGCATCCAGCAACGCCGATAATGGGATCACCTCTACGTAATCGCCTTGGGACACCGTTGCCCCCGCAGGAATCACCGCCACCGCATCGGCCTCACTGAGGCCGCTTAACACCCCGGAACTTTGATTGGTTAGCGCGTTAGCACACATCGTTTCGCCTTGCCCGGTCAGAGACACGCGCAAGAACTCCTCTCGTGAACCCGCGCGCGCTATGGTGAAGGCAGCTCGGACCGAAAAACGAAAAACAGGGCGTAGCGCCGCGCCTTGGCGTTTCAGCAACCAAGGCTTCGCGACCAAAGCAAACGTAATCCACGCCGACACGGGGTTGCCAGGCAATCCAAAGATAGGCGTTCCCTGCACTGAGCCAAATGCCAATGGCTTGCCGGGCTTAATCGCCAATTTCCATAGCGCCAAGTCGCCGCGTGCTTCAATCTGCGACCGAACATGGTCTTCTTCACCGACCGAGACCCCACCCGCAGTCACAATGCAGTCAGCCTCTTTAGCCGCGCGCTCCAACATACTGCCGATTTGAGCCGGATCATCGGGCACATTATTAAGGTCCACCACCGTCATCCCTAATGCACGAATTTGTGCTCCCAGGCTAAAGCGGTTGCTATTGAAAATTTGCCCCGGCTGTAAATCACCCGACCCCGGATCTCGCAGCTCATCACCTGTTGTCATGATAGCCACCGTCAGTGGACAAAATACCGTAATGCGGTCAACGCCGACCGATGCCAGCAAGCCGATATCTTGGGGGCGTAAATACTGTCCCGGGGCAACCAGTTGATCCTCGGGCTGAATATCATTCCCGCGCTGCCTAATATGTTGTCCCGCTTGCACGGCCGGCAAGCGAATGCCCTGATCCGTCTCCTCTGTTGCCTCCTGCAGCACCACCGCATCGGCGCCCTCGGGCATTTCGGCGCCGGTAAAAATGCGCGCTGCGGTGCCCGGCTCAAGCGGCAGGGGGACTGAGCCAGCCGGAATCCGCTGACTCACACTGAGCACCGCCGGGACGTCACGACTGCAGACCGCGTATCCATCCATCGCACTGTTATCGGCGGGTGGTACCGCCAGTCCAGCGGTGACCGACTGTGCGCAAAATCGACCCAAAGCTTGCTCAAGGGGCACAACTTCAGACTCGGGCGTGATCGTGCAAGACCCCAGTACGGTCGCCATTGCCTCCGATAAAGCGGTCAGCGCCATCGGCTAGTGCCCCCGCAATACGCCAACGAAATTACAAGGCTGGTGGGTTCTATCGAGCTGGTCTTTGAGCACCCCCTCCCAAGCGGTTCGACACGCGCCGGTTGACCCGGGCATGCAAAAAATCACTGTGCCATTAGCCATGCCCGCCAGCGCGCGTGATTGCACGGTAGAAGAACCGATTTCAACGAGGCTCAAAGCCCGAAAAACTTCTCCAAAGCCATCGATAGACTTATCAAATAGGGGGCTGAGTGCTTCCGGCGTGGAATCGCGACCCGAAAACCCAGTGCCACCGGTCACCAGCACCACCTCGATCGCAGGATCTGCGATCCACTGCGATACCGTTGCTCGCAGCTGATAGATATCGTCGATCACCAATTGCCGATCGCTGACGGTATGCCCCGCATCGACCAACGCGTCGGCAAGAAACGCCCCAGAAGTATCGGTCTCTGGGGTGCGCGTATCACTGACGGTTAACACCGCCACTTGTAAGGCCACTGTCACAATTCATTCCCTCCTTCTTCAACATACAGTTCGACATAGCGCTTGACAGCTCGCGGCACAAACTCCCGCCAGCTCAATTGCTGAATACCAAACTGATGACGAATCTCCGCACAATCAAGGCTCAGACCAATCTTCTGGGACCCCTCGTTCAGGTTACCCTCCATCAAGTCGCGCGCGCCCTCAAATGGACTGTATTGCGAGGCGTTGGCCAGCACCGTTTCCATAAAAGAATAGGCCGTGACCTCGCCGATACCGCTGTAATGATATAAGCCTTTACAAGGCGCCCCCGCACTCAGTTGGTCAACGATCCCATGGATCACCCGGGCGACCTCGGCCACATGCACCGGACTGCCCCTGACCTGCTCGCTCACCTTGACAACATCACCACGGGCCAACGCGTCGAGCGCTCTCGCCAACGGGTTAGGCCGGCGCCCACCAAACATCAGGCCCAGTCTGAGTATAAAAAGGTCATCCAGTGTCGCCCGCAGCAGGTCTTCCAAGGTAACCAGCGTCTCACCAACGGGGTCCTGCGCATCAGGCCGATCGGTCTCTCGATAGGGTCTGGTTAATGCGCCTGAAAATACTCGGGCACTCGAGAGGAACAGGTAACTGATTTGATCGCGCGCAGCCAAATTGGCCAGCCACTGTGTCCGTTCTATATCGGGATGACCGACCGGATCCACCCCGTCGATTTGTGTGACCAACCGCGCGTCAAGAATCAGATCAATCGGCTGACGACGAATCAATTTCTTGACTTGGCGTTCCCGACGCCAGCGGGTAGCGTCCATCTCTACCCCAATAATCTCGTGCCGCATCAAGGGTGCGGCAAACGAGCGGAGTGAGTAGCCCAGCGGTGAATCAAGGCCCAGTACAAGAATACGCATCAGCAATCAGCTCGTGCGACGAACCAATTCAGTGAGGTCGTTTGGTTAAAACGGAATGTCGTCTTCAGGGAAATCGATAGGCTCCGGATTGGCCGCGGCCGGCGCCGGTGAACTGGCAGCTGGCGCACTCTGGTAACCGCCCCCATCCTGAGTCGCACCGCGACTATCCAGCATTTGCATTTCAGCGCCGACAATCTCTGTGGTGTAGCGGTCTTGGCCCGATTGATCTTGCCACTTGCGCGTTCTCAACGTCCCCTCCACATAGACCTTGGAGCCTTTGCGCAGATATTCGGCTGCGATTTCAGACAAGCGATTAAAAAAGACCACTCGGTGCCACTCCGTCCGCTCTTTCTGCTCGCCCGAGGTTTTATCCTTCCAACTCTCCGAGGTGGCCAGGCTAATGTTGGTCACGCCGCCACCTGAGGGCAATACACGATGCTCAGGGTCATTGCCCAGGTTGCCGACAAGAATCACTTTATTGATGCCACGAGAGGCCATGGGGTTCTCCGTTTCTGCTCTCAGCCGCGCCGACACGGGCGTCTGAGAAGTGGTGAATTCAGTTCCCGACTATAGCAATGACAAGCCTGCTAGGGGTACATCATTCTCGATCATTTCCGTATTTAGGTGGTCGAGACGGGGGCGTAACTGAAACGCCATAAACCCAAAAGCCAAATTAGGGTCAGCCCCAGGACCGCCGTCACTAAACCCTCGTAACCACCCCAATACAGGGCATTGCCGCCGAGGGCGCCGCCCGCAAAGACGCCTAAAAATTGCGCACTGGAGAAAATACCCATGGCGGTACCGCGCAAAGTGGCGGGGGCAAACATCGATACAAGTGCCGGAAGAATCGTTTCTAAGGCCGTGAACCCAGCGAAAAACAGTACCAGCCCCAATCCCAATGTCCACGCCGACAGTGACCACAGTGCCACCACCAAGCCCGCCACCGTTAACAGAATGGCTACTGCAATTAAGCCACGAGGGTCAGCCATGTGACGGTTCATCCGCACCAGGATTGCCACCCCCGGTAGCGCCCCCATGAGCGTGATTAAGTACATCCACGCGTGTTGCTCTGGCGGCAGCGCCACCTCGTTAATCATCACTGAGGGAATGGCCGTGAATGCCGCCATCAACAATAGATGGAGGCAAAAAATACTGCCATACAGTGCCCCAAGGCCTCGGCCCCACAGCGCCTCACCTAAGCGCTCTCTGTCCGCGATGTGTGATCTACCTGCCTCACTGATGTTCGGCGTTGGCGGTAACCAAAACACCACTACCAGTAGTCCGAGCCCGCCTAAGATGGCGGTCGTTTCGAACACGCGAGACAAACCACCCCAGGCCGCTAAAACCGGACCCAGTACCAGCGCCAACGCAAAGGAGACCCCAATGCTAGCACCGATAATGGCAGAAGCTTTGGTGCGCTGCTCAACGCGTGTGTAATCCGCTGCTAGTGCCATGGTCGCAGAAGCGATGGCACCCGATCCTTGCAGTAAACGACCGATTGCCAGCCACGTCAGGGTGTCGGCGAGGGCAGCCACAACACTCCCTAGAATCAGCAGCGTCAACCCGCCCAATATCACGGGCTTGCGACCGATCTGATCTGAAAGCCAACCCAGAGGAACCTGCAAGACTGCCTGAGTGAGGCCATAAGCCCCCAGTGCTAAACCGATGCTCGCCACACTGGCACCCGCTAGCGCCTCAGCATAGACCGCAAACAGGGGTAGCACCATGAATAAGCCCAGCATCCGCAGGCAGTAGAGACTGGCCAGGCCCAAGACGGCACGACGTTC
>ERZ1039804.794-NODE-794-length-19539-cov-158.227366_pt1 | contig 19539 bp, 21 predicted proteins | sample MGYA00383089_ERZ1039804 | MGnify/ENA primary metagenome ERZ1039804 (study PRJEB29581, sample SAMEA5548359) | metagenome | biome: marine; feature: coastal; material: water | depth 1 m | study: Short-term variability in the microbial, nano- and picoplankton...
GGCTTCTGTCAGATAATTGATATCTTCATTTACTTCGCAGATTAATTTCATCTTAGTTTCCTTTTTTTAAAATCCTGATCTTGCGATCGGAGTAGCTTTAAAGGTATTTGCACCACGCAGACCCTGTCCAGGCTCTAGGCTTAAAACTATAACTTCATTTGCTACCATAGTAAGAACAGCAAAGTCATCATTGTCAGCAGCATTTCTAATAGTTACATCGCCAGCAGCGCCAGCAACCAAACGAACCGCTTGATCGCCTTTAACACTAGTTGTCGCAGCGGCAAGCGCAACTGTAGCACCGAGTACTTTCATTATTTGCCTCCAAACGCAACGTCTAATAGTTGGAACATACCCTCAGGCGATTTCTCCAACATTTTTTCAGCCTTTGCTTTATTAGCTGGCTTTAGTTTCTTTAACATATTTAGCAAAGCTGCAGCAGTGGTCATATCGAGCTCTTCGCTCTTACCATTACCGAACTTAACTTTTTTAGCAGATTTGCTTTTTGTGATAGCTTGAAGTTGATCTACGACTTTGCCTTCCGACAAGTCAGATTCCTCATCGTCTTCTTCAGGGCATTCACACTCATCATCGCCATCTTCACACTCACACTCATCTTCTTCCTTGATTTTAGCTTCCATAATTTCAGCACGGTCACCATCAAACTGGTGGTCACCAGCTACAGGGTGCTTGGTTACAGTCATCTTATGCTTGTCAGCAAATTCTTTCTCGCCTTTAGCTTTAGGCGCCAATTCTTTTTCTGGAGTTTCCCCAGCGGTTTTGCTCAAGTCAGCAGCTGAGCTTTCTCCGAGAACGAATGATTTAAATGTTTTGATAGCCATTGCTATTCCTCTGTCGTAGTTTCTACTTGTTCGGGTTCATCTTGAGACATAAAGCTAGTTTGAACATCAAACCGCTTCACATCTACGGCATCTCTTACCTTATCCATTAACAAATCATTGATAACGCTTTTGAAACCATTTACATCTCCATCAGCAGCCATACTGACAGCGTCTAATGATGTTACGGCAACTTCTTCTTTATCACTCATAATAATCTCCAAATATTATTTATAACTAAAAATCATCATCATCGTCTTCGCCATCATCTTCTTGGGCGATTTGATCGTCGATTTCTGTAATTTCTTGCTCAGATTGCATTAATACATTCTTACGGATCCAATCTTGCGAGAAGTATTTACCAGCAAACTGATCAACATCTTGTACCAAAGACAACCTTTCACGAAGTATCTCTGATTTCTTTAACTCAGCAAAGTGGTTATCTTCAAGGAAGTCAAACCGTAGACCTTTCTTAATGTCAGCCCACTCATCTTTTGTGATAACGCCTTTCAGTAGAAGTTGCTTTTCTAATAGTATATAGAACAATTCAGCAAAGCGACTTCTGAGTCTAGCAATATACTTGGAGAACTTCAACTCATCTCTGTTGATTTCCGAAGCTCTACCAATATTAAACTGATTTTCAGATTCTAACCTTGATACTGGTACGTTTAATGATTCATACAACTTTCTTCTGAAGTATTCAACATCGTCCATTTCACCAAGGTTTTGGCCACCTGGAAGTGTACTAATTTCAGTACCACTACTTCCTTCTCTACGAGGTAGCCAATAATCTTCTAGCATAGTTAGATGCTTTCTGGAATCACGAACTTCACCAGAGTTGGCATCATATACTAATTTATTCTTGTGCTTAACCATCATGTCACGAAGGTATTGCTCAGCTTTAGCTTTAGGCAAGTTGCCCACGTCTATATAAAATATTCTACGCTCTGGCGCACGAGCCAAACGGTAGATAACAGTCGCATCTTCAAGCATACGCAACTGGTTCATTGGTTTTATAGCCTTATTTAAGTGACTCAAAACCATACTATTTCTTTCGTCCATCATACCGCTATGGCTAAATGCTATTGAATCTATAGCAATCTTAACGCCTTGATTTCCTGAATTTACGCCTCGAGAAGAATACATGAAATACTCATCATACTGTTTCGCTGCTACTTGATTACTACCAGCCTGCGGGGCATTCTTATCTCTTTTCTCGACTCTCATCTTTTTGATTTTGCGAGGGTCAATATATCGTAATTCTTTAATACCGTCTCTTGGTGATTTACTATCGATCATAATATGATAGTATATTCTTCCATCAACATACCAGTTTCTGAAAACATCATACCCATGATTTTTAAAATTCAGTAGATCTAATACTTCATCAAATTCTTCTCGGATTCTGTTCTTAATGGCATTCGGCTGTTTTATATTATCCAGTTTAATCGCAACAGTACCATCAGTTTCATCAAATATGATAGCTTCATTACAAACGTCATCAATAGCTTTATCGCATTCGCTTTGTTGAGACATTTCCCTATAACGAGTAATCAACGCTGCTTCGTTTTTGGTTGCGCCATCTAGATCTACAGTTGTGCCGAAAGCACCGCCTTCGGTGACATTCAGAGCGCCATCTGTATTTGGTGGTGGCGCAAATGATTGTACCGTCGGAGGTAACTCATCTTCTTTGCGCCCTATTTGAAAGCCGAATAGTTCTATAGCCATTATGGTATTTTCCTCATAATATTTGGGGTGTCATACTTATTTATATGAACACCCCATGATCACTTTTTAGGATTAAATCCCGCCAGCGTCGCCAGTAGTTCCGCCAACAACTTCCCAATAATCATACTGGAATGTCACGCCGAACTCCTGGATAGCTTCGCTGTCCCAAGCCAAATCAATAGCAGCAACTTCAGTTGGGTAAATACCAACGAAGTTGTAAACACGGAGGATAGACCCGTCTTTTGAGTATTGAGTAACTTGAGCATTCGACTTATACAAACTAGGAGCAGTTCCTCCAGCTGTAGTCACATTACCTTGAGCAGAGTTGATTGCATTTGACCACTGCTCCATAGCATTGCGAATAGCCATGTCTTCATCATTGATAATCGTAGGTGCCCACTCAGCATAAGTGCGGTTACCAGCAATTTTTACCTGACGACCGAAGTAAGGAACTTCGATAACGCCAAGAGTTGATGCTGGTACTTGAGCAGCTTTTACCATAAATGGTACTTGCGCATCAGCAACACCGTTGATTGGATTAGTAATCTGAACTTGGAAAAGTGAAGCACGAGCTCCACCCCCCTTCAAAGCTCCAGAGAACTCATTTACATTAAACGCCATTTTCGTATCTCCCGATTCTATACGTTATATTTATTACACTCGACCAACTACTTCAGAGAATTCTACACCGCTACGAACCGCAACGAAATTCAGCTGAATGAAGTTGATAGAACGAGCTGGTTTGATATAGATATCGCCGATAAATTCATTTCGGTCAATAACTTCTCCAGTATTGTTAGATCCGTCACATACTACTTGGAAGTCTGTAATACCACGTCGACCTTGTACGTCACGTAGGAATGGAACAACCAAATTAGTGAACTGGCTACGAGTAAACTCATCGTTGAATTCAAACAGAGTAAACTTAGCAGCAGTAGCAATAGCTTTTTCGAGAACGATAAACAAGCGACGAACATTGATACGATCAAAGGCAGATGGCTTGCTTAGCAAAGTTTTATCGCCAAACAATACAGTACCCTGTCCAGGTTGAGTGATAACTGGGTTAACACCTTTCTTGTACAGTTGATCACGGTCGCCCTTTCCTGGGTTGTAAGCCAACTTAACAACATTCTTCATGTTGCCACGGTTATAACCAGCAGGTGAGTACCATGGGTCACGAGTCAAGTCAGTTTGAACCATAAGACCAGCAGTATCAGCATTTAGTGGGACCCAGCGGTATACATCGTTGTACTTATCGTACTGATATTTCCAACCAGAATCCATAACTGCGTATGAAGTTGAAGATAAGCTGTCACGGAATGCGATAACATTATCTCTTGTATTGATACCAGCATTTACGACATCATCCTTTTCAGGAGAAAGAACCGCAAGGCAATCTTTACGAGATTCGGCAATATCAATTAACTTTAATGCTAGAGTTTGATCAGCGTTACCGCCTAATAAGAAGGAAACGTCAACATCTTCAGCTTGAGCAAACAAGTCATAACCAGTAATCTTTTGAGCAGCGGTCAGTAAAGTTGTACTATCAGTAGCATCTAATCCACCAGAAAATACAACGCCACGTGCTAGAGCCGAGATAGTGGCATCTCCAGTTCCACCAAAGGCAGAAGTTACAGACTCGGCAATTGTCTTACCAGCGTTAGTGAAGATTGCCCCATCAAAAGCAGCAATATATTGAGACTGAGTATTGAGCACATTAGCCCAGAAGTTTCCAGCGCCTTGTTCAGTTTTAGCATCAGAAGCAAGAGACAGACCAGTATATGATTCTAGGATTGAACCAGCTGTACCACTAAACTCACCACCAGCGTCAATTACAACTACATGGATCTCATCATTTACAGAACCGTTTCCTTCTGCATAAGAAGAAGTTCCTGGAGCTGAATCAAATACATCAGAGAATTCCCAGTGGCGAACGATTGGAGCAGCAGCGCCAACAGTAGATACAGAATCACCTTTATATTTTGATGTTAAAGTGATTAATACATCATCTAGTACTGGGTCACCACTACCATCAACATCACTATCCAAATCAGACACAGCTGCTGCGATTGATTTGATTTTGTGACGTCTTTTTTCAGCACCTAGCTCAATGATATCACCAACAGCCAATTCATTAGTTACTTCAGCGAGGTTCGTGACATCAAGAACCTTTAATTGGTCACTGTTTCTGTCAATAGTAACAGTGAAGTCTATTGTGGTTGAGCTGCTGTAATCTACCGAATCACGGCAAACAGAAACTTTAAGAGAGTTACCTAGTGCTCCAGGATACTTACCGAAGAAGAAAGAACCGTTAGATGGTGCTGCTGTTGGCCAGTCAGTGCTATCAGCGCCTTGCTTAAACAAAGCAGCGTCGCCAGTTACTTGAGCAGAGTTTAACGCACCAGTCGGGGTTTCACGAACAACATACAGCGCATTGCCGTATGCTAAGAAGTTTGCTGCTGTGAAGAAATCCTCAGCAGTATTATTGTTGGGTTTTTGGAAAATGTTCACAAGACGATCTTCAGAATCAACTAATACACGTGTACCAGCTGGACCCCAACGGAACTCACCTACTAAACCACCTTCTGTGGTTGCTACGGCAGGCACTACCGTTGTGAGATCAATCTCACTTACATTAACTCCAGGACTTACTTGGAAAGGCATTGCTATTCTCCTTAAAAAATAGAGTTTTTATAGTTATTCAACTGATGATATTTATAAAAACACGATGTTTAGTAATTATCAAAGTTCCCATTGGTAACATAATCGCTGTTACCAAACGGATCTTGCGTAGGATATTCTATAATGTTTTCATCTGGTATTCCGTCATCATGGAATCCAAATGGTAATAAATTGTCCATCATCTCTTTATCAGATTTCTCTTTAAGCTCAATCAGTGTATTAATGTCTGTAATTTCTTTAAAGTATGCTTGATCAGACAACCAAGCAAATAAAACAAGGCACATGACCAGATCATCATGCGCACCCGACTCAGCTTCAAACGAATTTCTTTTCCTTGAAAATGTAGATAATTCCTTTATCGTTTGAAAATCATTTATTATCAACTGGTCTTGTTCAATTAAAAGTTTTAAAATTGAACAGCCAACCGACTTAACTGTTTTTGTTGTTCTTATACCCTTATCACAACGCTTACTGTACCCAGCAGATATTCTCTTACCAGATCTTCCTGCGCTTTCGGTGAATAGTATGTTCTCATACTCAAACTCAAAATGCAGTAATTCTGCAACCTGTTCACCAATATCATTAATTTCTATCAGAGTTGTTGCGTCATTATAAGATTTACACGCTCTATATATTACTTCGGCATATTCTGCTGGAGTGATATAGTTATCTCTATACACACAAACTTGCCTATATGGCATTTCAGTTACATCTATAATCTGAAATGCGGAATAATCTAATCCTTTACCACGAGAAACGTCAACAACGCAAGCGTATGCTCTACCATCTTGTTGCCTTTCATACTGTTTCATCGTACCGTTATCTATAGCTGGTTCTTTAGTTACCATTGATTTTAGCTTACTGCCTTCAATTAATGTACCCGAACTCCCTAAGAACTGACACTCATATTCCTGGGAAAACTTTTCATAATCAAAGTCCATCGCCTGTAAGGTTTCTAGCTTCCACTTATCATCGCGACCTGGAACATCCTTCCACAAAACTTCGACAAACTCATAACCATTAGTCCCTTCTCTTGCGCCTTCGCACGTTTTGTAGAAGTGATTAAGCCCATTTGGCGTTGATGTCAGTAGAATCTTAGTAGTATCACCAGATGATATTGTTGGGAATACAGAAGCGAAGAACTCATCCCAGTTCTCAACAAACGCAGTCTCGTCAATATACAGGAACGATACCGACTTACCACGAATACCAGATGAAGATGTTGCGGCAGCAATAATTTTACAGCCATTTTCAAACTGAACCGAACCCTTGTTCCATTCAACTACGCCTTGTTGCATCCACTGCGGTAATGCTTCGTATGCGATTTTAATTCGGTCTAGAATCTCACGAGCAGCATCACCTTTGTTAGCTAGGAGAGCTACAGTTTTATGTTCTTGGAAAAGAATAAAGTGTAGGATAACCGCCACGGCAGTTGTAGTCTTACCAGCCTGCCTCGAAGTTACAACAGCAGCACGTCTATTATGGGATATCTTTTGTATAATCTCACGCTGATAATCATAGAGATTCATGGGTATTAATCCACGATCAACATGTACTATCTGAATATACTTTTCGGCAAAGTAGATAGGGTCTGAGGAACATTTAATAAATTCCTTTACATGATCATGCTCCCACTGTATCTGAACGCCTTTGCGCTTTAGGAGTTGATTGCCGTTGTATGTTTCACTAGCCACGTGGAACTACGCCCTCTTCCCACAACCTTTCCCTGTTGGCAAGGTGGGCTTCTTTAATGTCATCTTTACTTTGACCATGATATTCAACAGCATGACCTTCCTCAATCATAACCTTAGTGGCTGGTCGCCAAGAATCAGTCTTAGCGCAATACACATCAAAGTCGCCAAGAATACGACCAAATTTCCCCTTCATGTCCTCCCCAGACTTACTCACTTGCGTTCTAAGGACTGATGTTTTTCCGAGTAACCCTTTGAGTCTTTCTTTTGCAGCTAAACCGAACTTCTTTTCGACCAAATCTCGAGTTCTAGATTCAGGGGTATCAATTCCCATAACACGGACACGCTCATCACGCATCCAGACACCAAACCCCAGATCAATATCTACGTCGACTGTATCACCGTCAACCACTTTTACCACTTTACATTTATAATCATACATCTTCGACATCGCCTTTAATTAATTTTTGTAACTCAGAAGTGCTTCCTACGAATAATGCGTTAGTCACGCTATTTGGACCTTTCTGCTCATCTTCTTTTCTGAGGGATTTTACTTTCTTTTGTATTTCGAGTAAATCTTTATTAGCATCAACTAGTGTCTTAGTCAGCTGCGAAACGACCTCAAACGCTCTTGGGTGCTCACTAGCCTTTGCTAAGTGTACTAGTTCGTCAAGGGCAGAACTCCCCTTTTCAATAACATCGTAAAGGTTTTCTCTTGCGTATGTGTAATCTTTTGCTATATCGTCAGGCAGGTCGGTTCGTTCTTCGCGAACTATTGAAGGTTTATTATCATCTACCAACTCAGACTCTACATCAAATATTTGATTCAAATTATCTGTTACTATGTTTTTCATAATTAATGCTCATGTATTTATCTCAATTTACCATCAAAGAAATCTTCACTATCAAAGGCGAAGCCATATGTTGAGTTTGCTGATATAGATGATGGAGCCACACTGGCACTAGAATCTGAAGTCGGCGAACCATTAGCTAATAGACCAGGAGTCAAGGTCAATCTTTTATTTGGACCTTTTGTTACATCTACTAGGGTGTCGCCTTCAGCAACATTAAAGTCCACAATGGTTCTTTTAATCACACCCTTATTGGAAACTGGTCCAAAGATATATCCCTTAACAACAAAGTTAAATGAATATATGATAGCTCTGCGGGTCTGGAAATCAGATTCATATGTGTCTTCAATGGTCATTCCCTGAAGTACGGTGGGAATGTCATAATGTTGTTCCATATCCGGAACCAGTTTCATGCTGTGAGTAAACTCAGGTTTAAAGTATGGAAGTATTTGTTCAACAACTTGCACAGCATCTTCATTATTAGCGAACATAGCTGATAGTGTGATGCTTATATCATATGGAACTGGCGCAAACTGAGACTTGGTGCGCACAGAATCTTGATCACCAACCGCAGTATTTCTCTGCATCTTATTAACAGTTCTAGTTGGCGCATATGCCATATCTGTTATTTCAAATGACATTCTTGGAAGCTGAGTCGCAACTTGCCTACTCAGAGCTGGATCTTGATTCAGTCTAGCCAAAAACTTTTCTTTTGGTCCATATGCAATAGGGACTTTAATTGCTTGAGATCGGTTTCCTTGTTTATCGTATCGAATTATACCAATATCATTAAACATTGAACCGAACATTACTATATATTTTCTGATTGCTCCGTGATAATAGTGACTACCAAACATTACCAACTATCTCCTTCGCTAAATGGATTCATCTCGCTGAAATCAATAAAGTCAATTACACTAGAATTGAACTGGTCATTAGATGCCCCTTTATCTGTATCTTGAATTGTTTCTGACGTTTCAAGACCGAATGGGGTTTCTTCTGTTTCAGTAACAAAAACCGATCCATCTTCTAAAAGAAGTTCTTGTAAAATGTCACCGCTATATGCGTCTTCAATAGAATCGATCGCAGCGATGCCAGTATCAAGTGTTTCATGACTATATTCAAACAATTCGCAACGAAGGTCATATGTTTGTAGTGAACCCATTTGATAAAAGACAGATTCGTGTTCAACAAACTTAACTTCAAATACTTTATTATTGAGTGGGAAGTAAATTAAGTCACCTTCAGCTGGACGACCAATATCTTTAGTTGTATTAGCAAGAGATATTTCTTCACCAAACCTTCTGCGAGAAACAGTAAGAACCATTTCGTCACGAATTTCAATATTGAACTTAGAAAGGAAATCCCCTTCGCCCTCGAAACCATCAACTGACTTGATGTACATTTCTATCAAGTATGCATCATCAAACTTAGATAAAGTATCCTCACCAAATACTAAATCTTCATCAACAAATGTTCTTGGAATGTAGTAACAATCAACCCCATAAATTCTAATAGATTCTATAATCAAATCTTCTATAAGGTTTTGCTCACCACTAAACGCATGGTTATTAAAATACAAGTTTGTAGTTGGCATAATTTAGCCTATCATATCCATGGCTGGCATGGAGAAATTCTTCTGCACTTCTTCTTCGAGTTTTTGTATTTCTTCGGTTGCCTCTTGCCAAATCGTTTGACCATTAAAGGTCACACCGCCTGGAAGTTGCATTCCTTCGAACTTTTTAAGGTTTTCGCCCCACTGTCTTTTGATCAGAGCAGTTGTATATTGGCGCAACCACCAATCGCCCCACATGCTCGTGTTTGTATCTGCATCTAAGACTTGGTAGCATTCGACAATAATATATGTCCCAACTGGAGCTCTTAGTTTCCAGTCCATATCAATATGAATCTTATCAGTATGGCGATTATACCTTAATGGTTGCTTGCCGACAAGTATTTCTTCAAGCATAGCAATTCGTTCCATTGAAGAAACATAGTTCTGTAGTTTTTCGCCAGCCCAATCGTGGACTTCATTTAGTGTTATTTGGTATCTTAGGTTGAATAGGTTATTTGCTTGTAAACCAGTCCCTATTGGGAAAATATTGATAACACCAGTTATGGTGTCTGGAACTGTAATATATCCATTGTCGATATCTGTTTGGGTGACTTGGTGTTTTCTATATGTACGCTCGGTGCCGTCATAGTGATAATCGCGATAGAACGCAAGAGCATCATCAATTCTATCGGCAACTTGATCATCGTCAACATTAATTTCTACGACAGGCGCACCAAGTCTACGAAGGCAATAATCTTTTAATTGTGTTCTAGATGTGGGGTTCGCCATATTAAGAGTCTCAAATTAGTTTATTCTGACTCTATTTATAACAGATGATTGTTCTGTATCTGCTATTCCTTATAATTACCGCTTACTATTGTCAACAACTCCGCAGGAACAGTATATTCTTCACCTGATTCTAGAGTAACCTGATAATCATATATATGGTTTACGTTGTACCAACCAGGAGTTGTCTTGAGGTAAAGGAATGTCCTTTCTTCTTCCATCCTCACTATTGGTATTAACTGATTATTCTTTTTCACCATCTGTGGTTCAAGGTCTTCTACATTTACCCATTTGCGCCAATCATAAATCCATATCGGTGTTCCCTCTGGGAAAGCGCCACTTCCAATTTTATAATAACTAGATACCGTGTGTTCTTCAATCCTTTCGATTTCTGAAAACGTCGTTCCTGCTCTGGAATCGCTTAAATCTGAAAATGTTTTTATTGTATCCCCAACAACCAATTCCCCAGCTTCGACGTTAGAATGGCTGTCATCAGTTTCAATTTTACAAACTATTGAATTTGCAGAAATCATATTTACCCCTTTCCTCCGCTGAACCCTTGGTCTGTACTGTTTGCATATAGCTCTGGGTTGGTGGAAGTATATCTACTCTTTCTTATGATAACAGTTGAATACCTGCGTTCGCTGAACATACGGAATTCCATATCAATATAACCATAGGCATTAGCCTTGAAATGTACAATTTTAATATTATCCTGTGACTGAGGAGAACCAGCATTCGCTGAACATCGTATCGCCCACCCAAACGTTGAATTATTTGTAGGGTTGCCATTACTTACAGTTGCGTAGTTCGTATTAACAGTCATTGGGTTTAATACCGTATTCGATACCACCGAATAAAAAGATGTAGTGCCTGTCTCCAAATCGCTACTATTTGCTCGATAAACAGCTGAAAACACTGCTGTGCCAGATGCTGTGATTTGGGCATAACAATTCAAATAACAATTATTGAATTTAAATCTACAATCTAATCTGTCGATGGATTCAAATCTTTTGCTAGCGACTCTGTCCAGCCCACCAGTCAACGCCAAGTAGTATGTATGTCGTAGAAAATAGCTATTATTTCCAGATTGATATCTATGGTCGTACATCTGAACCTTCAATCGATTACCCGTGGTGAGATCCCACGTACAACGAAGCTGCGACGATACTGCTTGGTGCTCTCCATATGACAGATCTTGAGCCGTAATGTCCATAAAGCTGCTGTTTTGAGCAAGGTAGATATCACTAGTATTCCATCGAGTATTGGTGCCACCAGTTGTGCTGTAAAAATCAGAAAATTTTATTTGACCATCGGAATAGGTAGGAATGTCAGTTTGGCTGCTGTGAACGTGGTCTAGGTAAACTGGATGATTTCTGCGGAACGCTCCAAGCGAGACATCTGCCTGATCATCGTTAGCTCCTGGGTTGGCATCCGTATAGTGTGAGCCATGAACTCCGGCGATACATCTAGTAGCCTGTTCTATTGCTGTAAAGGTATCTGATCTGCCTAGTGAAATTTTGCCAGAAGACGACATTATTGGCATTACTTTATTCCTATATTATCTCATTAACTCTTTATTTATAATTTATGAACAGCAACAATTAGAGAATAGTGTATTATATTTTTCTTGAATAGAACTTTCTGATGCATTAGCTGGGTGTTCAAAATTATGATTATGATCAGAATCAAATGTATATTGCAAATTCCCAGAGGTGCCTAGACTGTTAGCAACATAGTCAGTTGGATAGTCAATTTTTAAAAGCGGCAAATCAATGTCAGACAGCACTCCCGCAGATTCAAACCGACTAACAGCTTCATTAAAATCTACCATCCACTGCCAATTTTTCCCGCCATCTATTTCTTCGACAACTGTTGATGGGACTCTTTGGTCATATATGTATGTTGCTGGATACTCATCATTTATCTTAAAATCAATTTTTCCAGATAGAGCCTCGTTTTTTAACAAATAATAATATAGAGTATCCTCACCAATTTTATACCCTTCTGGATATTTATGTAAGGAAGCAGCAGCTTTTGATAGCCATGTTACACGGTGATGAGATTCACTATTCTGACAATATTTAATAGCATTCTTATAGAAAACTATATTGGCTTTACCATACAGTTTGGCATTTTCTTGATTAACGCCCCGATCAACCAACTCAGAAATAAAATCTAACCCACTAATCGTATCATAATCAAAATCAAAGAACCTAACAAGCTTGGTTGGTATGTCAAAATCTCTATTGTTCAAATATTTTTCTGGTTCTTTGATAAACTCTTCGGAATTTACAAACTCATCAGATTTATCAATAATGTAAGACATCTGGTTCATTAATGCTATTGCGTCAGGTGGAGATTCAGAATCCGCTAAATGATTATAAAGCCAAACCCCATGAGGAGTCAGGTAATCATCTCCGTCCACCTGTACCATGTATTCATTATCAGAATTGAGAAATAATTCTAGAACTGAGTTTTTACCTTTTGCTGCAGTGCCGTCGGAATCAGTTACATGATACTCAATTCCTTCTGTTTTACAAAACTCAACCGCAGACCTTTCATATTGGTTGTCGATAGTGTTTATGACAACAATTAGATCTTCCTTTGGTATGTTACTATACTCTGGGGAAATGTGCCTTCTCAATGCGCATAAATCCCCAGATGTTAGTGCGTAAAATTTCAACTTACCCATTAAACTAAATCGCCATGATATCTTGAAGACCACATAGTCAAACTATACTTGACGCCACTAGTCAATTCAGTACAAGCATGGCCATGAGTTACTTGTCCTGGAAATATTATTGCTCTACCCACAGGAACATCTTTATTAGATATATTTTGCCTTGGGAAAATCAAATCAGCTCCGACATAGTCTTCATTTAATTTGACTGAGCCAGTAACCAAACTGGCATCTGTGTGTAGGTTTAACTTTCTTTGAGTGTCCATAGAGTATCTCATCACAAACGCATCGCGCATGCCATACATCTCCATAGGCGGATAGAACTTTTCGATTATTGGGTTTACGTGATTCTCCCAGTGCCGTTCCATAGAATCCCAAAGGTCAAGTTCCTTCAAACGTATCTCTTGAGCTGGGAATTTATCATACGACAGGCTGCCCCACTGACCATTTCTATCGGCAAGGTCGATCATATCTTCGCATTGATATTGTGTCATAAAATCAATTAAGAACATATCATCGCTTATTTTATCAACGCCCCCATAATGAGGAATATATAGCATTGGGGAACTGAGATGTATGGTAGAAGTCAATTCTTTAAGTTTGCCAGCAGAAGCTGCGCCTCCATTGCCATGATAGATACAAGGGCAACAGTTGGTCACTGGGTTGTATAATTGTCCGCCATCATTGACATCATTGAAAGATATTTCAGGCTCATGACACTGAAAGAGATACCCCTCATAATCAAGACCGATATCATAATCGCCTGATAGGAATAGCCTTTGGAAAAATAATTGATCGTCTTGCGAATTGTTTATTGTCGAATCAGATAGCATGGATTTAAGCTCTCCGACTTCAGCAATAAATACGCCACTGTTTAAGTACTGGTATTTTGTGTAGTATTCTTCGTTGTTTCTTGGCCAATTCTCAAATTTACTAGAGAGCGTCTCATCTGGCCAACAAGTATCTTCTGCAGCAAATAAGACTTTCTTTTTAAATCCCAAATATCTTCTAGTAATTGTTTCTATATTTTCATTATATAAAACATCATAAGCATCTGTAAATAGGACAACGTCAGTATCTGGTAAGTTTTGTATGTATTCTTTAACCAAATTAATCTTATGACCACCACCTTCTTGGGTCATATCAGTCCCTTCCCAATAAACATTGTTCCCAAGGTTTTTGGGATATATCCCCTTCAAGTTAGCTGAGGTCATCATATTGGTATTCTTTTTGCGGTCAGTGCCGACTGTGATTGGGTGTACCTTAAAATCTATGAACCAATCTGATTCATCAACAGGTTCTATGTCTGTTGCGAGAATATCTCTCGCAGCCTGACTGACTGAATCTTCCTTTAGTGCGCAAGGTTTCAGGTGCCCGAGCATCAATGGAACATATTCGTCGGCTGGTATAATAGATGTTGAGAAATTTGTATTGATCAATATTTTAGCAGCGGATGGCGTTAATATGTATGCTGTTAGATTATATGGGTACGAAGGAATTTCAATCTTATCGTCAATAGATGTAACCTTATCTGGATTATTTTCAATTCTATTAATATAGATAAGGTTATATTCTTTTGTTAGAGACTCATAGTATTCTTCATCGTAATTGTCTAGAATTACAGCATCATCTTCAAAAATCATCATCGGTTCGTTTTGTTTTGCGACTATTTCCCAAGCCTTTATGTGAGAAATCGCGCAGCCAACTTCGCCATGAGTCATTTTTCTATTCTTGAATTTGCAGCGGAATGCTTTATTTGTATCTCCGCCAGAACTCAACAATTCTTGATGGTTTAGCTCTTTACCATCAACTGCATCAACCCACTCAAAATCTCCTATTATTTTCTCATTATTCTTTGAGAAATGTTTCCTGCGATCAGGTCTTCTCTCTAGGGATATTACAAGTTTCTTCATTGGTTGCTCCATAATATATATGCGGGATGTTATTATCAGTTATTATAACTTATTTATATGGAAAAGTAAAGGGTTGATTTAAAGTAATTTCTTCTCATAATCAAGAGCGATATCGTATTTCCTTGAAAGAAACATCTCTTGATATAGTAGGATTAAGTCTTCATCGCTTGTATCTTCGTTGGAGAGTTTGTCTATTTCGGCAAGGAGCTTCCTCAATTCGCCGACTTCAGCCATAAAGTAATCAAGGTTCAAGTATGAATTTCCTGTATATTCACTAGCACGCAATCTTGGGTAGTTGTCAAATGCACTAGAAAGAGAATCGTCTGGGAAACATAACCTTCCCGCAGAAAACACTATCGCTTTCCAAAACTCGAGGTATGTCCTAGCAACTGTATCCAAATCGTATAATGAAATGTCAACGGAATTGTTCATTAAAACGACATCGTGGTCTGGCAAATCTTTTATGTAAGACTTTATTAGGTTGTGGATGTCTATCTGGCTGGTTATATTGTGTTCATTAATATTTATTGGGTGAACTTTAAAATCTATGAACCACTCATCGCCGATGTATTTTTGGATATCTGTGGCGATATTTGCCATTAGTTCCTGTAATACTGAATTGTTGGTTAAAGCGCAGGGGGATAGGCGCTTCAACATTAATGGAACATATTCATCGACAGAGATTATGTTTTGCATTATTTCTTCATTGCCTAATATTCTTGCTGATTCAGGAGTCAGGATATAAGCAGTTAAATAATGCGGAAACGAAGGAATATGTATCTTTTCGTCAATTCTAACAATTTTACTAGGTTCCCATTCTAAACAATCAAGATAAATGCAATTATATTCTTCGGCTAATGCTTCATAGTATTCTTCATCATAATTTTCTAGGATGATCGCATCATCCTCAAGAATCATCATTGGTTCGTCTTGTTGTGCGACTATATCCCAAGCCTTTTTGTGAGACAAAAAACAACCGACTTCGCCACGAACTAACTTTTTATCCCTAGCGCCATAGATAGACCTGTATTTCTTATCCGTATCAAACCCCATGTCTAATAACTTTTGGTGCGTCAGTTCTCTTCCGTCAACAGCTTCTAGCCATTCAAAGTCTTTTATTTTATCAAGATTATTTTCTAGAAACAGTTTCTTGCGGTCTGTCCTTCTTGGGATGTTTATCACCAACTTTTTCATAATTTACCCAATCGGCAAAAACTTTATCTTACTATGTTCCATGGAAAGTGTTGTGTTGTAACTGTCCCATCTATAGATTCATCCATATCTGCAGCTAGACTTTCTTCCATCTCATCATAAAATGTTGTGTAAATTTCTGAATTAGATACTGCTCTAGAGCGAATGTCAGCGTCGATCCATGAATATACATTATTTGCCGTCAGAGAATTGAACGATATATATTCCGAATCTGCAGTCCCCGATGACGTCGAGATTGTAATTCCGCTATACGTCGCAGTTGCGTAGATCCCCATCGCAACATTAGAACAGATACCCTCGTAATTCCAATATAATTTGGTGACGCAATCAGACCTTCCTGAATCTTCCTCTACCTTCATTTCAGCAAGCCTTAGTTCGTATGTTGTTACTGTTGACATTTTAATCCTCTGCGTATATCTTAAGTATTCTTTCTTGTTCTGCTATTAGACTTTTGTCACTAGCATTTACTGGATAATAAAACTGGATAATCATCTCACCAGTTTCTTCATCTTTGCAGTCGTATAAAGCGCCTGAGCCAAATTCAGCATCACCGCAATCATACCCAACTGGATAGTCTACATAAAGGTCTGGCAACTCATACTCATGAACTACCCCCTGTTTCTCATACTCTTTAGCGAACTCGACGTATTTACCCATCCAAGAAGCGTCTTGTCCATATTGAGAAACGCTACAAACAGTTCCGCCAAGTCTTTGATCATATATGTATGTTGGTGGTTCTTCAACACTCTTAACCATATTTAGTTCCCCAAGAACGTGCTTATTCTTGAGCAAAAAATATTGTAATGTATCTTCACCAATATACAACCCTGTCGGGAACTTAACTTGAGCAGCCTTTCTCGACATAAACGTAACACGACAATTTTGAGTATGCGGTTCAGAATATTTATATTGGAACTTCCAAAAAAACAGAGCATTATCTGCCCATTTTTCAGCAAGTTTTTTGTCCTCGACATACTGAGAGTAATACGCATCCCAATCAGTATAAATCATCTTCCTATAATCTAAACAAAATGGATGACCTTGCATACCGACACCATCAGGTGTGTATAGGTATCCTTTTTGGGCATGAAGGCAAACTGCATCTGGTGGAGATTCTAATTGAGATAAGTGTTTATATACCCACACCCCGTGTTGAGAAAGATAGTCATCGCCATCAATCAGAACCATATAATCATTATCACTTTTTAGAAATAAATCTAATACCGAGTTTTTCCCAGTAGCAGGTGTTCCGTCAGACTCCGTTACATAGTATTCAATTTCTTTGTGTATACAGAAACCTTTAGCCATCATTAGATAATCTTCATCTAACGTGTTGATGACAACGACCAAATCTTCTTTTGGGATGTTACTGTATTCTTCGGAAATGTGTCTTTTTAAAAATTGAAAATGATTGCTTGTAAGAACATAATATTTTAATTTTTTCACCATGGAGTTCCGTTCAACTTTCTTGGACTAGACATACCTGTTTCAGTCATATCATTAAGGTGGTTTGTCAAATCCTGATTCAAATTAGCTTCAAACGCATCATCAATATCTGACTCTGCAAGTAACGCACGAACGCCATCGCCAGTATATGCCCTCTTTACCCAAGCGATTGCCCTATCCTCGGTCAATTCAGAGAAACTTATCAACGTGTTTGCGCTTAAATTATCAACATCAAGAACAGCACGACCCTCAGCTTCTGCCCAGTTGCCATTACCATCAGTACCATCGGCTATCCAATCAATGCTGACGACCACGTCTGGTATACCGTTCACTTCAGTTCTTCTCATATTTATGATATGCCAATTAGCCATTTTTTCCTCTGTATTTTAATATAATGCGTGGATTGTTGCTTTTCTGACACCATTAGTGCTTCCCCGCAAAGGGTTGTCTGTCCAATCGCCAAATGCGCCATTGCTGCCAGTCCAAGTAAATATAACATACCCACTAGAAGTCCCAAATCCTGTTTGGTAGAATGATGCCAATCCAACGAACAGAGTTTTTCTAGCATATGTCCCGCGAGATGTTATTTCCATTTGCCCCTCAATATTAAGAGATCTAAACGTATTGCTAGTGCTAGGGACAGTTGTAGCATACGATCCTGTGTTGGTCGTTCGCAGCCTAACTGTTCCATATGTATTTGTCGTAGAAGGTTGAGATGATTCCCAAGAAACTTCTTTCATCGATTCCAAATGCGTGCCTGCTCCAGCAGTCGTCCCTGAATAGCTAGTATCAGAAGCAAAAGTAGCATTGATGCGAATAGTGTCTGCTCCACTAAATTCCAAACTGTCGCCAGTCATGTTGCCAGCAGAAGAACCTGGAGAAGATGTTCCGTCACTGTATCCTTGTATAGTGTATTGATACCCATAACCGCCTGTTGAATAATAACCGCACCTTATCTTTAATGACCCTGATGCTGCCTTTCCTATATTGCTAGATGAAAAATAATGATTAAAATGCATTGGTGTGGTGAAAGGATTAGCTGATATATTTGAGTGGTCGGTATTCAGTGTGTTGCCGTCTCCGTATTTGTATGGGACATAGATATCCCTTCCACCATAAACCCAAACACCACTAGTAGAACCTGCACTAGCAGTTTTATTTCGCAACCTGTTGCTGCCGAAATTGTATGGCGATGATGCGCTGGAGGAAGTTCCAATATATCCCTGCCAATTAGCATGATACCCCAACGCCATGGTTCTGCTACCATTATCGCTCCATAATTTTCGTTCTGCCTTTGGCATTATCTTGACTCCAGAACATCAACCCTTTCTTTTAGGCTGTTTATAATTTCTTGCTGATCCTTAATTGCCTCGATTAATACTGACGTTATGTTACCATAATCAACAGCATAATGGTCAGTTTGTTCATCGTATCTTACAACCTCAGGAAGAACCTCTTTTACGTCTTGAGCAATAACACCAACTCTCTTCAAATGCTGCTCTTCATCAGGGACAGCCCCTTCTATCATATTATATCTTACGCCTTGCATAGCCAGAACTATATCCAACCCATTCTCTATCGGAACTATGTTTTCCTTAGCCCTTCGATCTGAGTATGCGATAATATTTGACGTCGCATATATTGACCCTGAGCATAAAATTCTATATGCAGAGGAATTGGCAGTTGTGTCAGATATTCCGTAACCAACCCTTATGCCATATGCAACATTCATTTTACCAGATGTTGATAATGACATCGCACCTTGGCTGGAGGTCATGTCCGTATGCCTGAACAAAAAGCCCCTGTTGTCGTCGTCATTCATACTGAAGGTCATGGCATAGTCGCCCAAGTGACCATGTAATTGACCAGAGTACATACCAATCCCATAGTTCTGAGAACTGTTCCCCCAGAGCTTATATTTCATATAGTCGTCGCCAGTTGCTGTGTAGAAGGAAGTTCCGCCATTAGGATCTTCACCTTTCTGACCCTTTACACCAACTTCACCTTTCTGACCTTTGGCGCCAGCTTCACCTTTCTGACCCTTAGAACCAGCGACAGTTGAGTCAGCACCAGTCTGACCTTTCTGACCTTTGGCGCCAGCTTCACCTTTCTGACCTTTAGATCCAGCAACAGTTGAGTCAGCACCAGTCTGACCT
>ERZ1039804.806-NODE-806-length-19342-cov-14.614611_pt1 | contig 19342 bp, 21 predicted proteins | sample MGYA00383089_ERZ1039804 | MGnify/ENA primary metagenome ERZ1039804 (study PRJEB29581, sample SAMEA5548359) | metagenome | biome: marine; feature: coastal; material: water | depth 1 m | study: Short-term variability in the microbial, nano- and picoplankton...
ATATCGTTGAAGATCCTACCCTGGTATGTCCAGGAAGGTAGTGTCATATCCATATTAGTTGGTTTCTGTCGCTAGAGCTTTGACTTCAGCTCATCTATTTGCAACTGCTGCTCTTTTACAGCTTGTATTAATAACGCGACTATTTTATCATAACGTACTGCTTTGTAGCCATTACTTCTGTCGACTACTACTTCTGGCAGCACTTTTTCGATCTCTTGAGCGATAACACCAACATCGTGACCGCTATGCTCAGAATCATTATTCCAATCAAACTCATATCCTCCTATTTGATCTATTTTATCTAATGCGCTTCCTATTACGGTTACATTATCTTTTAATCTACTATCTGATGAATAGTATGCTGTAACATCTCCTGTAGCTGTTATACTACCATCTATATTAATACTACCGCTACCACTAATGTTGTAGCTGTTAACATCTAAAGTACCACCTAGTTGTGGTGAAGTATCAGATATTATATCGGTTATACCAGAACCAGTAGCTGCTAAACCAAATGCTGTATGAGAACCGCTTATTACTCCAAAGAATGAATGTTGATCTACGTTGTAGTAAAAGTCTCCATCCGCAATAGTTAAACTTCCTGTATCTACATTATTAAAAGAGTTAACTCTAAGTAATGCATCTTTTACTTGTACTACATTAGAAGCACTTAGTATAATATTATTAGCAGAAGTTAAAGTAGGAGTTCCAACTCCATTGATAGCAGTAAACTGTGTAGCTGTGATAGAGCCTGTTACGTTAACTGAGCCTGTAATGCTATGTGTATTAGATTGTAAAGTACCTACATTAATGTTATCTAAAATAGTTAACGACCCTGAGAGAGTATCTGTAGTGTTCATTAAGTACGTAGAAGCGGCAGAAGAACTTAAAGCTGTTATTTCTGTAGCAACTGATGCTGATGTAGCTATCTCTTGCCATGCTCCTGCATGTGCAAACCAAGCTTTTCCTTCTACATGGGTATGAGCAAACATACCGTGATAGGTTCCAGGGTTAGGAAGTGATCCTACATTGTCGTAATGAAACCTTATCTTGCTACTCTGACCTAAAGAATCAATAGTACCAGTTACACTTACATCACCATTTACTGATGTACTACCTGATTGATCTAAACTACCAGATAAAACATAAGTACCTGTTTGAGTAAGGTTACCGTTCAATGTAGTATTACCTGTAGTTGTTTGATTACCAGTTAGTATATTATCGCCTAGCTGTGTAGCTGAGCCTGTTAATCTATGGCTTCCGTTTATTAATACTCTTCCAATAAAATCATGTGAATCATCTGCAGTATCACCAAACTTGTTTGATCCTGATGAATAAGAAATAGATGATGATACTAATGATACATTATATTGTTGAGCAGTCAGTATACCGTTAACAAGCATATCACCCTGTACGTCTACGTCTCCTAAATGATTATAGGTACCTGTAACGTATAGTATACTTGAAGTATAATCGAACTTAAAATCTTTAGATGCAGTAACAAACTCACCAGACCCAGAAGGTCCATTACCCTCTTTAAGTTGAATATATCCATCACTACCTATTGATCTTGGCATAGGAAGTCTAACTGGTTCAGCTAAACTTTGAGACTTATGCAACTCTAGAATATTTCCATCCACAGAAGCAGAGTAGAAAAACTCTCTAAAGTTTAAATCTAACTCATCATGAGTTAATGCAGATCCTTTTGTTCCTCTAAACGTTAATGCCATTACTTATTCTTTTTTAGTTCTTCAACTTCGGCTTTTAACTCTTTTACTGCTTCAATCAATACACCTACGATGTTACCGTAGCTTACAGAAAGATAGCCTTTATTATCTTCAGTAACAACTTCTGGAAGAACTTTTTGTATTTCTTGTGCTATTACTCCTATGTCTCTCTTACCTCCCATATCAAATGTTACACCTCTAAGTTCAGAAACTTTTTCTAATGCACTATCAATAGGTTGTATATTTCCTTTTAATCTTCTGTCCGAGATCTGATTGAAGGAACCAATAGCTCCTACACTACCTGATATAGTAAGTTTATAACTTAATGGTAAGTCAGTAGTCTCGTTGACATTAATACCTATACTACCACTAGGGTCTACAATGAATCCTTCTTGAGTAGTAATAGAGCTGCTTCCTGTATAGAAAGCTATTCTTTTATCTGCTCCAGGATTTAATCCCTTTAGTAAAGAGACCTGATGAGCAGTATTTGTTACTGGAACATCTGAACTACCTGTATAGTGTAAGTTTAGTACTGTTCCGTTATTTGAAACTGAGCTTGAATAAAAGAAGTTACCAAGATTGGTATCCATCTCACCATAAGTTAATGCTTGTCCTTTATTTGCTCTAAATGTTATTGCCATTATAAATCTATTTTAACGACTAATGTCATATCTGTATTAACCGGTTTAGGTACAGGCCTTCCTGTTTTTGCTACTGCTACAAGTTGATTAGCATCATTATACAAACCTACTGTAGTAATATAAGGAGAAAAAGCACTACCTGTAACATATGATGCTATTACTCCGTCTGAACCTGTAACTGCAGAAGGGTTATATGTAAAGTTCATTTCTGAATCTTTAACCTTACAGTGTACATTATATGTATAAATAGGTTGGTTTGATTTCCATCTCAACTTATGTCTACTATAAGTACTCAAATATCTTGCAGTGTCTGGGTCAGTAATAATAGCCAATCCTTGATTATAAATAATATCACCTACTATTTTTTTAGGATTAGTATAACTCTTTTCTGAACCGCTATAGATTAAGTTTCCGTCTCCATCATCTATAAGTTCTAATCTTTGTTGATCTTGATTAATGTCTACATATTGAGTAGCTGTTTCGTCTACATAGTTACTTTCTGATACCATATAGTCGACTGTATCGATAGGATTACTATCGTACCAGTAACCAACTCTTTCAATATAATCATTAAGTCCGTCTTCTTTTCTTCCCATATAGTCACCGGCAATATAGGCATCGGCATCAGTTTCTAAAGGAGTTATAGTAACTGTATTAGGTTCTATATGAGTACCAAATACATTCTTACCGAATGATATTACTCCTACTTCAGACTGCAAATGTCTTGAGCCGCTGTACGTTAAAGTTGTTTGTAAAGATAAATCTCTTGAACCTGAAAATAGTCCGTCACCTACTCTATCGGCATAGAAGTTATGGTTAACACTATCAAATACTAATGATTCATATCTACCATTACGTAGATCAAGTGGGTAATAAAAACCTGGAATAGCTGAACCTGAAAAACCTCTTAACGTTTCAATATCATAACTATCCAGACTACTTGTAACCTCCCATTGTTTTTTGGCTACATAGTCAGATACAAATACATCTTGACGATTTAGTTTTTTGTAGGTGCTCATTCATTAATAATCAAGCTTGATTCTAACGAGTGCTTCTTTTGTAAAGTCTTTTAATAAAGGTCTAGAAAGTTTAGCTACTGCAAGCAAGTCGTTATTATCGTTATATAATCCTACAGTCGTAATAAAAGACTGAGGTGAGTTTATCATTACGTTGTGACGTATTTCTCCTGAACCAGTTATAAGAGAAGGGTTAGTTGAGTAGTTAAACTCAGCATTTCTTGCTCTTACAAATATAAAGTTAGATGAAATAGTCTCTTCAGATTGTAATCTAAACTTAGGCTCTCTTGCAAGTATGTCGTAAAATCTTCTTGTATTTTGAGCTGAAGCGGGATTATTTTGTCTGTTGATTTGCATCCCTAATCCTCCATCAGCTAATGGTGCATCAAGTGCAACTCCGTTTATAAGTATTACTCCGATGTCTGGTAAGAACTTACCGTATGAACCTGAACCGTTTGTAAATCCGTCTGAGTTTATTGCACCTGGTGAGATGTTTCCTACTGATCCACTTATGAGTTCATATACTCGACCTGAATCTGAGAATGTAGTAGTTGTAATAAGTTTACTGTTGTCAGTTAATCTAACTGAGCCGTTACTACCGGATAAGTTTAAAATAAGATCTAGTGAACCAGGCAAAAGTTTTTCTCTATACCTTGCTCTATCTACTGATATTACGTAAAAGTATTCTGATGTTTGAGTACCAAAAGTAAAATCTGCTTCTTCATCTCCTAGTACTAAGTTTCTATATTGACCGAATAGTACTGCTGATGGAGATTTACCAGGAACATTTACATTAAAGTTTAATGAACCTGAGCCTTTCTTATCTGCATATCCTATAGCGTACTGAACTCTTGCGTTTGCTAAATCTGAACCTGTTTGGTAGATGTTGTAATAGTAGTCTCCTGATACACCACCAATCTGTGTTGATGAAGTAAAGAAGCTGTTTAAGGTAACATTATCACCAGTCCATACTGGAGCCGTTACCGACTCGGCACTTATTACAATATCTTCTGTATCAAATCTTTTATATGACATTGTTAGTTGGTTTTAGTGATTGTTACTGGTACAGTTATCCTTGCTCCTGAATCTCTTCCTACTACTGTAATGGTAGTTTGTAATCTATTTCTAGTTCCAAATAAAGTATTAACTGTAGTTGCAGTTAAGTTAACTGAGGTTCCGATTACTGTTCGTGAGACGTTTGTACCTAATGTTGTTGTTGAGTTAAGCTTTTCTGCTTCTTCTGTATTAACTCCTACACCTGTATAAGAGTTTAGTACTCTAGCATCTGCTATAATAGCTGTATACCCGTTAGCTTCAAATGTTGAAGTAGCCCCTTGGTAGTTAAGAGTCTGTGGTGAAATAGCTAATGACGCTCCTTGCTTAAGTGTAACTGAAGAGTATCCTATATCTAAGATTGGAAGTTTAGAAGTACCTCTAGGTAGAGTAGTGAGCTTATACTTCATGATTTGTGTTTCATCAGGAAACGCTTCTAATAGTGGCATGTTTTCGATTGCTTCGCCATAGAGTGCTGAACCTGATGGATGTACGGGATTATAAAGTGTATAATCTATTTCATCATCCGATAAGGCAAACTGTGTAATTTTAAATGAACCGTCGCCTCTTGCTAAAAGCTCTCTACCTTTTTTAGTCAGGATGGCATCCACGGTTATTATCGAATTATTTAAGTATCCCATTTTTGTTTATGTTTATATATAAATATGTTAGTATTTCATTTATGTTACTGCGATAACTCCTCCGAGCTCGTTAGTTGTATATATTTCACCTTTATCTACAGAATAGATCTTACTATTTACTGATCTAACAAATCTTGTTCCGTCTTCAGTCTGTAAAAAGCTACTTGATACAGGAAAGTTGGTATATGTTTTATTAGGGTGAGTACCTGCTAATATAGTATCAAAGAAAATAGTTTCTACTGTTCTATCAGAAAGCTGTATTGCTTTTATGGTAGTATCAGTTGAATCGTTAGGATGTATACTTCCTTTGAACTCTTTCAAAGCTAATGCAGGATCATTACCTGGTATGCCTCTTGTTATAACTCTTTCTTCAAATATATCTTCATTAAACTCATAAAAGTTTCCTGCTTTAGATGTTCTAGTACCTTCATATCTACTTGAAACGATTCCTATTTTAGTATAAGAACAGTTTTGTAGTTCAGCACGTTCAGCAGATTGAGAAATAATAGCAGTATAGTTAGAAGGTAGATCAGCAGAACCTGATAATGCAGTCATTCTATCTACTATTCTATGAGTGTCACTTAACTTACTTGTTGCTGAGTTACTTAATAATACGTTATAATCATTATTAATGAATGATACGGAAACATAAGGAACAAAAACAAACTCAGAGTTTACAACTTCTGGGTTATCATCAAAGTCTAAAGTAGTAGGTAAGGAGTTAATAACAAAGTCAGCAAGAGAGAAAAAATAATATCCATTTCTTTTCTGTCTTCCTAATACCTTACTTTTGACTAGAATACCATCCTGTACTTTAAATCTAAACTCGTTTACTTCTTTAAGTGCTGGTTCAATATACTTGTCATTTTTACTTGTAAATGGTATAGAGATACCTTTTACTGTATAAGGAGGAAAAGATTCTACATTAGGGTATGAACCGGATACACTACTACTTACTAATAAGTTAGCGTTACCAGTACCCCAGCCAGTTGGATTTGCTTTTATAAACTCTTGTAATGTCATTTTTTAGCTAAATCTTGCGTAATAGTTAGAACCAGATTCGTTTTGAGTACTATAATAAATATTCAATAATGAACTAGTTGTTATTAAATGTGTGTCTCCTGATGAAGTTGGGTTAGTATACCAGCCATCAAAAGTACCTCCTGGGTAATATGCTGATGTTCCTTGAACTGTAAAGAACGCATATGTGTTATAATCATGAGTAAATGTAAATGATCCGCTAGTTTGTACTACTGTATTCGGATAAGTCTTTTCTATAAACCCATCTTCTGATCCAGTTGCATAAATATTAAATACATCTCCTAAGTAAGAAGCTATTAAAGTAATATTACAAGATGCAGGAATAGGTTCAGATAGGTTAAAGTAGGTTACGTCAAACTTTATTATTGGTTGAGCAGTTTTCTTAAATGGATTACCTCTGTTTATATCTGGTGTGGTGGCTACAACTTTTAAGTTAGAACCGGAAAACTCTCCGTCAATCTTATGTCTCTCATCATCTATACTTCTTGATACAGGGCCTACTGCTCCTTTAAGAATATAGTTATAGTTAGTAGTTGAACCACTTACAAACGCTCCTGCATTACTACCTGTTATATCAGAAACATCTATAGAACTTGTATATTGTTTTTCTTCCCAACTAACTTCAACTTGTTTAGCTTTACTTCTATTAAGTGAGTGAGGCTGTATTACTATACCTGTATTTACGTTAGATCTAGCAGGTACAAAGTCTTTGATCATTCTAAATAGAGAGTTATCAAAATACTTTATAATATGTACAAATGCTTTAGGGTCGGCAAAGAAATCATCTCCTTCCCAGAAACTATCCCAATCTTTCCAAAGTATAACTAAATCTTCCCACGATGGAGTATCGTGAGTTATCATAGCTGATATTCTGTTTAACTTATCGTAAGATGTATTATACTTATCTCCTGGATCTCCGATAAAGTTATCTATATCAAATGAACTTGTTAAATGTAATCTAACAAAGTTCTCAGCTATATCGTTATAGTTGAATCCAACTTCAACTGTATGAATATCATCTGAGTATTTTTCTCGTTCAGATATTACTGAGGTATATCTTGATAAGGTACTTCCTGTAGTAAAGCTACCTGTTAGGTCTAATCTTATTTTATCTAACGAAGAAGTTGTATGTGAATATGGACCTAAATATCTTGAACGGTCTATTTCTGCTCCACCAAACTGTCTTATTTGTAATAAAGAAGATGGTATACCAAAACAGTTGATTAATGCTCTTAAACCTCTTTCTGTTCCTTTAGCTTTAGTTAAAAGCGGTAGGTTGTGGTATATTCTTTTATATACTTCTTTTTGGTAGTTATCTACTCCTACAGGCTGAAGCTTTTCATGATTAGATCCAGAAAGTATAGTGACTACTTCGTTTATTAACTCACTACCAGTTGCAGGAGTTTCACCAACTAGTAAAGAAAATAGATTTCCAGTAGTTAGATTATTTTCGTATATTTTTACTCCAAATGATTCTATTGCATCTTTAACTAAGTCTTTAGATAGTCCAAAGTCTAATCTGTTATCAGCATCATACTTGTCTGATACAGCTTTAAAGTATATCCATAAGTTGTCAAAATGCTGTCCTATCATGTTAAGGAACAACATGTAAGGTTCATTGTTAGAATCTTCTCTCAAGAACATTGGAACAGTTCCATCAAGATTATCAGAGTTTGTATTATCGTATGCTTCAGCTAATACAAGTTGGTTACTGTACCATGTAGAGCCTGATGAATCACTACTAGCGTAGTTGGTAAATGGTTTTGTTGAGTTGCTTTTAGGCCAAGATGTACTCCCACTAGTAAAGTATAAGTGACGATCATAATGATCAAAGTTTCTTACTATACCGTTTATAAGTCCTTCATAGTATTCCGCACTACCACTAGCATTATTACTTATGTAGCCTGAGTTTCTAATGCTTCCTATAGTAGACTCATAACTCTGTATTAAGTCTAACTTATATTTAAAATTCCTTAATCTTTCTTCTGCAGACGAGAAATGAATAAAGTTTGAATATTCATCGTATTGGATGTTTATTTCTGCTCCTGACTTATTAAATAGAGAAAGTAGTTCATAGTTACTACCTGTTACTGGGTAGCTAAATAACTCGTTATAGTTGAGGTATTCTGTTGGAGTAGCAGATTCAGTTTCTAACTCTACATTAAAGTTAGGTCCTTTAAGTTTAGTAAACTCTACAGGAGTACTAATAAGTTCTGCTTCTACTTCAAATCCAAACGAGTCTGCTATTATTTCTTGGACTGTAAATATTTCGTTTTTATTTAACTGTCCAGGTAATGGTTTGTATAACTTTATTAAAAGTGCAGTACCTTTAGAAGTATTTTCTTGACTTATATTTACAGCTTTAGTCTCAATATTATTAAATCTTAAGAAGAAATCTGGTAGGTAGCTGTTAGTATCAACTTTACTCTTAAAGCTATTAATGAGAGTTGAGTACTCTTTATCTGTTAGTTCGTTTGTTAGAGCTCTTATCTCTGTACGGTCTGCAGAAACACTTTCAATAAAATGAGAAATAGGTTTTTTAGTGTCAGAAAATATATCATCTGTAAAAGAATACACTAACTTTATATCTCCTGTATCGAATCCATAATGAACTACATCAGTAGAAGGGTCTACAGATAGAATAGATGAACCAGTAGTTATTGCTCCTGCACCTGCTCCGGTTAAACTAAACCTTCTATAGTCTTTATCTTCATTTAATAAGTCATCGTTTAAAGAAAATATTTTTAGATTAGCAGTATTTTTGTTAGAATCAAACAAAGAGTTAACTGCAAAAGTATCAACAAGTTGTTCTTGCTGATCTTCTATCTTCCCAGTAGTTACTAATGTATCTGGGTCTATATTCTTTAATATGTATTTAAACTCTGCCACTATACGTCAGGTTGTTGTAGTTCAATAATCTCTTGATTTGCTTCTAGTAACTGCTGTCTTAACTGCGATATTTCATCCAGTAGTGGTTGAATATCTTCTGTATCTTTATCGAACTCTAATAAAGCTCCGCTTGTTTTTACTAAGTATTCGTGAGAGTTATCTTCACCGTTAAGAGGAATCTCATTAAAAAGGTTTTCATACTCCACAAAGAAATCCTGTACCGTAAATGTATCTTCTACAGGTTCTGGTTGACCAAAAGTTTTAAAAGATCTATCGATAACTTTATCTAAATCTTTCTTATCTAGTTGGGTTTTAGAAATCTTTAGTTCATTAGCCATGTCTAGTTACCTTGAATATATTTTTATTATCAATAACGATAGTACTGTCACTAACAGTAGTCTTTACTAAAAGCCTATAATACCTTTCTGGTTGAAAAGACTCCATATAAACGTCAAAAAAGCTACTTGTGTTATCTGCACTTATTCTAGTATGGTTACTAAAATCTACTATCATCTCTCCACTATATTCGTCTTTTACTCCCCAGTATGATTGTTGAGGTAGTTTGTATTCTGTTAGGTAAATAGAAGAAGTTGTAAATGTTCTTGTAGGGTATTTAGGTCTTGCAGATAATCTGAATCTAATAGAATCTGTATCTGCATATTTTTCCTTATGGTTTTTTATACCAACAGTAACTATATCTGTCGATAACTCAGGAAGTGAACTATTATAACTAAAATCATCCCATTTTAACTCTAAATATGGAGGAAAAATAGTATTAGTATCAGAACCAAAGTATTGTAAGTTTATTGATGAAGTAGTATTACTTTCATAAGTAGGTGCAAGTTTTACCATTATACCGGCATTACTATAAGAACTAGAATAATGACTGTTTACTATGCTAGTTACATCAATATCTAAATCTTGATCTAGTTTTACACTTTTGGAAACGAAAGATAGAGAAGATGATATATAGTCACCTCCCAAAGATGTCCATTCATTAGCTTGTGCATCCTTGTGTTTCCAACTACATCCTGATTGATCTAGTGGTAAATCATCTCTTTTACCTACTCCTGTAGTCCATTGTGAGCTTAATGCTAGAGCATGAACTTCATAATCTTGTGGAAGTTCTCCTGCTTCAGCTAAGGATAGATGTAAACTACCAGTCCATTGACCGGTTACTTTACTATTAAGAGTTGACTGTATCTGATTAGTGTAGAACTGTATTAATGTTCTCTGTACTCTATGAGTATCATTGACATCTTTATATGTACCTACTTCTAGTATTTCGTCTAAACCAGCGTTACCGTATAGGTTACTTATGTTTGGTTCTGACCAAATAGTAGTGTCTTTTTCAGGATATATTCTATATATTGCCATTTTATAATGATGTTACTCTTCCTTCTATATCTACGTCTGGGTATTTAACTTCGAATATACAAGGGTCGAATGATGGATATACAACATTTTTATTAGTTGCACCATTAACGTCGTAAGCATATTCAGAGTAGTTACCTCCTACTTTATTAAATACTTCTACCTTCTCTACAGTTTGTACACCTTTTATAGTATCTAAAAGTGTATAGGCTGGAGATAGGTTAATCGGTTGGTTTATTGACCAGTTTCTTATATCAAAATAAGATTTTAGCTTTCGATTACATTCTAATAATACATCTCTTGTTATAGCACCAGGTAGAGTTATTATTTCAAACTTTACTCCTATATTGACTACATAAGCATCTAGTATGTTTACTCCATCGGCTATCATAGTAAACTGTGATAGATATGTCTTAAGGTTCTCTTTTAGACTATAAGGTGTGGGTGCTAACTTACCTTCGTTATTATATGCTAAAGTAAATAGTGAAATAGCGAGTGGATTAGTACTTAGAAGGCTATTTTGCTGATTAGGTGGTGTAGTTTGAGTTACATACACTTTAGCTACTGTACCGAACCTAGGTGGTAAGGATAAAGCTCTTACTGCGTAGTCTTGAACTGTTACAGTACGTTGTTGTTCTGCAAAAGACCTTAAACTATTCTGTCTAAGTTCTTCAGTTGAATCTCCATCTTTTCCTCCAAAAGCTGCTGCTTGATTATTAAATCCAAGTGTGGCTTGGTAAGAGTTATCAGTAGCAGTAGATGTTGCTGTTACTATATTATTGACGGTATTAGAGGGTACATTTGCTGCAGTACCTCCTCCTGTAATATATCTTATGGTTAATGTAGTATTAGAAGGAGCTACTCCATAAGTGCTTGTAAATAAAAAGTTAGATGGGTCGTAAGCTTTATATAACTCTCCTACCCCAGTGCCATCTGTTATACTATTATTAGTTCTAAATGGATCAGGTAGTAGAGACTCTTCGTTACTACCAGCGATGCCTGAGCCAAACTGTATTTGAAGTACTCCTTTCGATGTAAATCTTGTTACAAATCGTCTAGCTACTTTAGTTACTTTTAGTTTATTAGGAGCAAGGTTAGCGTCATTGGTTGTATTAGTCTCTTCTTGAAAAACTGTATCTTGTCCTAAGAAAGGAACCTCTGTCCAGGTCTTACCATCACTGTCTGTTATATCTAGAACTCTTATTATATTACTGTCTTCTATATTGATAGTAGCAAACTTTTCAGCTGTAGTATAAGTCTGTTGGGTAGACTGTATTTCTCCTGAATATGCTTTTACTTCTTTAGATAATGTAAACTCACCTGGTTTACCATTTTCATCTACTGAGTATATTTTAATATCAGTAGGATCAAAAGAGCTACTAAATGTAAAATCAACAGGTTTAGTAGTTAGAAACGTAGGTTGTCCGTCTGTATCAGATCTTACCACTGCGCTCTCATTGACTTTAAGTGCTTGATCCCAGTTAGGAGTAAAGCCTGCTGTTGCTGCTACGTTTTGAGATACTGTTAATGTTGTTTCTGCTGCTGAACTTACTTTGGGTTTATACCCCATCATGTAAGCTAGTGAATACAGGTTAGAAGGATTTTTAGCGTGCTGTAAGAATGTCTCTTGGATCTGTGTATCCTGATAAAAGGATAATACATCTCCTACATATGCAGCCATTTCAATAAACATTAGACCGGGAGATGATGGACTAAAATCGTTATATGCATCAGGAAAGTAGTTCTTGGCATACTCTATGAGTTGGTTCTTAAAATCACCAAACTCTTTATTAATATATTTTATATCTCTTGTTTCTGCCATCTTAGTTAAAGTTTATTACCACTTCATCTTCTATATTAGTTTCTGATACTTGATATTTAAGAGAAAACTGAATAGTTCCAGTTTCTGTATCTCCTATAGTTGAAATATCTACTGGTATAATTCTTGGAAAGAAGACACTTAAGTCCTCTCTTACAAGAGCATCAACTCTTCTTATACTATCATTATTCATATTTTCAAATAATAAGTTTTGTAACTCATTACCGAAAGTAGGATTCAAGTATCTTTCACCTCTTGCTGTAAGAAAATAGTTTATTAGATTAGTTTTTATAGCATCTCTAGTTTGATAGGTAGAGCTAAAAACTGCTTTACCTGAAAAAGGTAGTGATACTCCAACCGCTTTACGAGGTTGAAAATCTAATGGATCTATTTTTCTTATTTCTGTTGGCATTATACTCCTACTCTGTTTTTATCTTTTTTTATTGATGCATCTAATATCGATTTTGCTTTACCTACAAAGTCTAGTTTTGAAATATCTATACCTGGCATTGGACCTTTATTTTCCATTGTCATTTGGGTAGACATCATTGATGCAAAGTTAGGTTTATGTACACCAGATGAAGTAAAGTTAGATGCATCCTCTCCTGTCATTTCAGATTTTGTAGCATTTAACATTTCATCGAGTGTTGCGCTTTTACCTACAGACCATTTTTTCGGTTGACCTTTTGGTACTTCTGCATAAGTTTGAGATACTTGTTTAGTTGGAGTACTTGCTGCTTTCACTGCTTCAGTTAGCATTTCTTGTAACTCCTCCTTAACTGCTCCTCTTACTTCTTCTCGTATTATCTTTCTTAGTTGATCGAGTTTCATATTTATAAATAGTTTAGTTATGGAAGTTGATTATCTAATCTAAATTTTACTTCGTCTAAAAGTACATTTACATCAGAACTAAATGAAGATTGCCCTTTTAATACTGCAACTCCTTCATCTATTGTCTTAGCTACTGCAAATCGCTTTGGTGCTATTGCAGGAGAGTTAGGATCTTTTTGGATCTCTAATATATATTTTATACCGTTTGCAGCAAGATAACTGTAATCTAAATCTTCACCGTCTTTATCTTGCTTGCTATCATTTATACTATCTAATAGTTTTTGTATAGTTTTCTTAGTGTCATTACTTATATTACTGTTCTGAAGTTTATTTAATCCGTCTCCTAGAGCTGCTAATGCTGCTGTTGGATTGTCAGTATTAAAATCTTCTCTTCTAAATCTACCATCAGTACCGGAACCTGTACCTGCTATTAAACAGTTGTCTGTATCACCAGTTTTTATTTGCTCTTCTGTACAAAGTTTTTTAGGGTTTTTTATACCATCCTCTGTTAAACTACCATTCCCAATAAAACTAGGTCCAAGTGTAGAAAATATAAGTATACCGTCATCATCTAATAATCCTGCTTCGGAAAGTTCGTCTTCGGATAAGTTACCGTTATTAAGTTCATCTTCTAACTGTTTAGATATAACACAGGATGTTATAGCATTATCAGATCTATGAACTATATCTAAAGTTGCATTTAAAGTAGTAGATGGAGCATCTAATACGCTTTCTATACTAGTAATGATTTCTTCTATCTGTACTACAAACTCTCTTATCTTAACTAATAAGTCAGAATATTTAGTAGTTATCAATAAAGGTAAACCAAAACCTGGTGGAACAGATTGGGGTATGGGTAGAGATGTAATAATTTTTATTATTACTTTTAAGCCTTTTACTGGAGGTTTAAGTTTTTTAGGTAGTTGTTTAAACTTTGATAAACGTCTTTCTATTCCTCCTAAAGCATTACTTATACCTGCTGCTTGGTTTTGCAATCTTTTTAACTTATCACTTTCAGGACATCCACCAGCTCTCAAACTATTTGCTATATCTATAGTTTGGCTAATAGCATTAGCAGATATCTTTCCTTGCAGTTTACCAATAATCTTGGCAATACCTGCAGCCATTTTACTTTCTTTAAGATGTACGTATGCCATTACTCAGTAAATACTTTTTTAGAATGTAGTTGTGGTAGTTTATTTTTAAGTACTTTCACTAGAGGAAGTATAGCGTTACCAGAGGCTATAAGTTTAGCTATAGCTGCTGGAGGGGCTGGAGGTAGTTTCGCTAAAGTGTTTGCTAGACTTTCTACTTGTTTAGTAAGGTCTTCTAACCAATCAGTAGATGTTTTACCTTTTAACACTGGTTCGTGTTCTTTCTTTAATGCTGCTGCTCCTAAGTATATTTTCTTAGCATCTAATCCTACATACTCTTCTCCATCTAATGAAATAGTTTTAGCGTTTAAACCTATTCCTTCTTTAGCTGACAATAAAGCATGTTCGTCATAAGCATTAAAATAAAGTCTTCCAGAGTTAATGATTACTTGAGAACCTTTAAACTTATCAGCTTTTTCTGGTTCTTCTTTCCAAACAGATCTTTTTTCATTAGCTTGTGTTAGCTCAACTGTATGATCAGAAGTTAAGTATATAGATGACTTATCTTCATTTATATCTTCTAATACTGATTCATCTCCTGTATCAACTTCTTTTTGACCATTTCGTATTATAGTAAGTGGTTGCCCATTATTACTATCATCTATCCAAATATTAGAATCATACTTAGTACCAGTCATTCTTATGGATTGACCATGTCTGCCTTCAATAGATATGTCTCCTGGAAATAGTTGAAGAGGGTTTACTTTATCTGTTTCTTCGAAATGATCACCAAGCTCTGCTTCACTTTCCTGATCTTCAAACTGAACAGTATCTGGGTATCCATTATGATGTGGGTGATTCCACATCGGTATTACTTGTCTCCAATATGGTTTAGTAGAACCGGGACCTGTACTTCTTCTCTCAGAAGGTAGTGATACTATCTCTACTATCTCACTTTTAAGAGGAACTCTCTTTATATTTACATCACTGCAAAAAGCAAACCTTAGTTGAGTATCGTCTTCTTCTTTTTTTGCACCAGATAACGATCTATAGAACACTCCATTGATAGATTGAGAACCTCCATAGTCTTCATATTTAGGATGAAATGAATCAGTTAGTACATCTACTACACGAGCAAAAGTACTAGAAGGAGCACTTCCTCCTCCTCCTCCTGCTGCTGAAGAACCTCTACCCTGACCAAATCCAGTACTAAACGCCATCTTCTTCTCCTTCTTCTTTGTTATCTACTTCTTGGTTAATATCTTCTGATTCTTCTAATAAGTCTTGTAATGATTCGAAATCAAACATATCTCCACCTTCACCTTTAGCTGCTGCACTTTCTATACGTTGTACGATAGTAGCAAGCTTAATAAGTGCTTCATCATTTTTGACTCCTATCTCCATATACTCTTTTATCATAGGTACAATCAATGTAGCATCTCCTATGTTCTCAATGAGAGGTTTTAGTTCACCTATCAAGGCTTTAACTTGTGCTCTCGTTGAACTAGAGTTAGTATGGATTTCTGAGAAGAGATCAGATAGGGTTTTACCGTCAAATATTTCTTTATCTAAACTCATAGTTTATATTTTATTATAAATAGAGTTACGAAGGATTATTAGAGATAAGACCTTCATCGTAGTAATATTGGTATTTACTTATCCAATGCTCTTTGAGTACTGATATTACTTTTGTAAGGTGTGGAGTTTCACAATCAGTCATCTCTCTAATATAAATGTATAGAGCTTTCTTTTTAAATAAATCTAAGTCATGTCTAGTTTTAAAGATAGTTAAAACTGCATCAGCGATTTGTTTATCTTGAGTTTTATGAAATAGTTCATCTAACTCTTCGTATACCTCTTCAATCCATTCATCTAAAAGACTTGCTAATGTTACTCCTATAGATGATTCATAGGATATAGTATTTTCATAAGTCTCTTCTATGTCTGAGAATGAACCTATTTGTTTAAGCTTCTTATAGTTCTTATTATTGTAGTTTATTAACCAACGTTTAACTATAGTACCGAAGTAAGAGTATGCTTTTGCTCCATTATCTGGGTCAAACTTCATAATCTTCTCTTCTAATAAAACAGAAACGATCTCATGTTTGAGATCTTCTATTCTTTCTACATCTGTATAATAAAACTTAAAAGTATGTATTATATTTTCTGCTAGCTTATAAAAAGGGAGGTAAATGTGGTCTGTGAATATTTTTGCTCTGTACTCATGATCCGTAGATGTGTTATATAGTTTTATATATTCTTCTGTCTCACTTGTAAAGTAGTTAGCTTTGGACTTTTTCCTGGGCATAATCTTGGGGTGGTACAAACTTATTAATAGTTTCCTGTACTCTTTTCATATTATTAAAAAACTCTCCAACTTCATCATCTGATTGAAATACCCCTTTCTCATCTAGATTTTTTAGGTGTTGTTCACCTTCTTTTATTATTTCTGATAGTTTATTTATGAACTCTGTCTGATTAACGAGTATATCTTCATATTTTTCTACCTTTAATAATACATTTCTTAAAAGATAAACTAAAATACCTATAAAGGCAACTAAAACTACTAAAAAAATGTTACTTACTGTAAAAATATCTTGCATTATAGGTTTTTTAACATGTTACTGAGTCCTTGTGATGCATTTACACGTTTTCCTGTGGAAGATGCTGTTTTAGTTTGCTTAGGAATAGAAGATCCTCCGTTTTTCTTCCAAATATCATACTCTACCTTGGAAGCTAAGAAGTCGGCACTGTGAAGTACTGAGACTATAGAGGTTTTTTGTCTAGATGACTCCATATGACTAAAGAAGTAAGCTTCATTCGCCTTATCGAACACGCCATCATGTAATCTAATACCTAACCACTCTTTCTGACTGACTTTGATACCGAACTTCTGTAGTATATACAAGGATCGATCAGGTATAAGCATGAAATCAAGGTCTGAGTTGTAAGTATACATCTCTGATAGTTTATCTTGACGCCATTTGTCGGTCTGAGGTATATAATTCTCTTTATCACCATCACCTAACTTACCTAAATCATGGAATATAGCGGCAAAGACAAGTTCTTCTTCGGTGTAATCAATCATTCCACCCATCTCTTCGTATAACCTAGACTGCTTTACCGCATACTCCACTACTCTATTAACATGATCGACATAACCACCTGCAAAAGCATTGTGATGCCATGATTTACCACTAGCAGGAGCCATAACATAAACATTCTCCATGTGAGATAGTAACTTTTTAACGGATTCTTTACGGTCCCCTATGTAAGTATCAACTATCTTAAGATGCTTCTCGTAGTTTTTCTGTATTTGTTCTGCCGATAATGCCATATTAGATTAAATTTTAATTTATTATTATATATATTTATATACTTATATATTATCTATTTATATATTACTTTATATCTTATATATTTTATAATATAATTTAAGATAATGATTATTATTCAAAGAATCAACTATTCTACAATAAATTTTATAGATATTTCTTTTTCTTTGTAGTTTATACCGGCATCCCAAAAGATTACCGCTTTAACATCTATAGTATCACCCTTCATTTCTGGAGGAAAAGGACCAACAATACGTTTTCCGTATAGAGTATTAGATTTATTCCTACTAGATAAGTTAATCCTACTAGATTGTACTACTGGAATGATATCATAACCCACATCTATAGTAGTATCCGTGTAGAAGTTAGCTTGTGCTACCGGAGTTTCATTATACCACCAATAAGGATCAGTAGCATCTGCATAAATATCAATAGAGAAACGTGGATAATACTCTCCATTCCACTCTAAATCTATATGATAATAACCATTACTATCTATATTACCTGGTAACTCTAACGTAGCATCACAAGATCCATCATAACATATTTGAGGAATATCATCTTTACTACAAGATGCAAACATAGCTAACATAAGAACTAACAAACCTATACCTACTATAGATTCTTCTCCGTTAGCATAAACATAAGAAGTGATTTGACGTAGCATCCATACTACTAAATAAACTAAAACGACAGTGAAAACACCAAAAAGAAAACTTAACAACATAACCTTGATTTTTATATACTATAAATATAAGAAGAAAAATGCAGGGAGGCAACTATTTTTAGTAAAAAGCTTTGCTTCGCCGCGCGAAACGCGCACGAGTTGCACCGCGATTCTACCTTCCTACTAGAGTAGGTGATTTCGATTCTGCCTTATATAGTAGATCTATATATTTCTTTATAACAGAACATTTCTCATATTCTTCTAAACTCTCATAATATACTCTTAATAAATCTAAACAATAACGAACATCTTTAATATCAAAAGACTCTCCTATCTTATGTTTATCATCAAAACTTGAACAATCTATACGAGTAAGGTAAGAGTAGAGTTTATTAAAGTACTTATATCGTGTTATATTACGTACCTTCTTGTAATGCTTGGGGTATTGCTTCATATACATCATATCCATCATCTGGAAGTTATCAATACCTCTGAGAACCATACCCATGAGTACGAAAGGATTTTGAAGATGACTCTCCATCCCATGTTCTTTATAGATCTCTTCATCACCTTGTTCAAAGATGGAAAATAAAGTATTTGGGTCTATTGGTTGCATATACTATAAATAGTGTTTCTATATAGTAAAAATTTGCTCGCAAAATTCCAACGGTTTTAGTAGTTTTTTTACAAAAAAGTTCTTATATTAAAGTATGAGTCAAAGCTTCATCATATCGGCTAGTGTGTTTATCATTATTATGACGATCTTCCACGTTATAAAAGATACTATACTGGGTAATAGATTAAGCTCTAGTATGCGCACCAGAGTAAACAATAGATGGCTTATAAGTACAGCAATAGGATTAATACTATTATACTTAATATATGGCAGAGATGGACCATAATAAAGATTACCTAGTAGATAATACATGGGTGTGTGTATGCGGTGCATTAAATGCAGCGTATAGAGAGACATGCGGTAGATGTAATAAAGCTAAATATGATGGAGAAGATAAATGACTATATAGTAGCCCTTATTATGATAGTCCTGTTTGTGTACGGTATATATGATATATTCTATAACACTAAGTAAACTATATATAAATATATAAATATATATAACCTATATACTCAAAATTCATTAGGGATATGTTATTAGGTAAAGCGCACCCGAGACCCTTACGAGCCCTTTAGGGAACAATACCGGCACTGTTATA
>ERZ1039804.809-NODE-809-length-19292-cov-6.987524_pt1 | contig 19292 bp, 20 predicted proteins | sample MGYA00383089_ERZ1039804 | MGnify/ENA primary metagenome ERZ1039804 (study PRJEB29581, sample SAMEA5548359) | metagenome | biome: marine; feature: coastal; material: water | depth 1 m | study: Short-term variability in the microbial, nano- and picoplankton dynamics...
AAGCAGGATGTTCTGCTCGCCGGTGGTTCTGAAGATATGCACTGGTCTATGGCCGGCATGTTCGACGCTATGGGCGCACTGACCAGTAAATATAACGACACACCAGAGATTGCCTCACGCGCCTACGATGCACACCGCGATGGTTTTGCCCCTGGCCTGGGTGCCGGGACAGTTGTTGTTGAAGAGCTTGAACATGCACTGGCCCGCGGAGCGAATATTATCTGTGAGGTTACCGGTTACGGTGCGACTTCCGATGGTGCAGATATGGTTTCACCATCTGGTGAAGGCGCTGAGCGCTGCATGAAGATGGCTATGGATACCGCCTCAGGGCCAGTCGACTATATCAACACACACGGTACCAGTACCCCGGTTGGTGATCTCGCCGAACTCGGCGCGATTCGCAATACCTTTGGTGACAACTGCCCCGATATCAGCTCAACTAAATCTCTATCTGGCCACAGTCTCGGTGCTGCCGGTGTCCACGAAGCGATTTACTGTCTGCTGATGATGGAAAATAACTTTGTCGCCGGTTCTGCCAATATCGATACTCTGGATGAGCACGCCGCTGGTCTGCCGATTTTGCTGGAAACAAAAGAGAAGCAGCTCGATCGTATTATGTCGAACAGCTTTGGCTTTGGTGGTACAAACGCAACATTGATTATGGAGCGTTTTAAAGGCTGATAACCGGCTTTGACCAACCATTAAAAAAGGCGACTTCGGTCGCCTTTTTTTGTGCCCGCTAAATTATCGGCAATAAAAAAGGGAGCTGAAATCAGCTCCCTTTAAAAACAGGTCTAACCTGCGATTGCTATCTACAGTGCCGCTAAAATAGCTTCCGCACTGGAGGCTTCAAGCGCACCCGCGTCAACATTCAACAGGGTTAATACACCGTCATCAACGATCATCGCAAAACGCTGGCTGCGAGTACCCATACCAAAACCAGAGCCATCCAATTCAAGGCCCAAAGCCTGGGTAAAAGTAGCGTTTCCATCGGCCAGCATCATAATATGCTCGGCGTTGGCGGCTTTGCCCCAGGCATCCATCACAAACACATCGTTAACTGACATACAGGCAACCGTATCCACGCCATTGGCTTTAATATCATCGACATGAACAACAAAACCCGGCAGATGAGCCGCTGAACAGGTCGGGGTAAATGCACCCGGAACCGCAAACAGCACCACTTTTTTACCATCAAAAATATCCGCCGTGCTAATACCCGTAGGACCCTCTGCACCCATAATCGTAAACATTCCCTCGGGAATCTTATCGCCAACCTGAATTGTCATAACTGCCTCAATTTTTATTGTTTATATTATTTCTGTCGACTTAAGTTAATTCCTAGAAAGGAATATCGTCGTCAAAACCACCCATATCCTGAGGCGCTTGCTGTGCCTGCTGTGGTGCTTGATTCTGTTGCGCCTGAGGTGCCTGATTCTGCTGCTGAGGTGCCTGGTTTTGACGTGGCGCCTGTTGCTGGTAACCACCGCCATCCTGACCGCGACTGTCGAGCATCTGCATTTCGCTGGCAACGATTTCAGTAGTGTAGCGATCTGCACCGTCCTGCCCCTGCCACTTGCGCGTACGCAGCGAGCCTTCGACATAGACCTTTGAACCCTTCTTGAGATATTCACCGGCAATCTCACCCAGGCGATTAAAGAAGACCACCCTGTGCCATTCGGTGCGCTCTTGCTGCTCACCGGTATTCTTGTCTTTCCATGACTCCGATGTAGCCAGGCTGATATTGGTTACAGCACCACCTGAAGGCAGGTAGCGAGTCTCTGGATCCTGACCACAGTTACCGACGATGATGACTTTGTTAATTCCGCGCGCCATTTTTTTCCCCTGTTATTCAACGATTAAAGTAAGGTTTTAAACTCGACATATCCACAGTCTTTTTATCGACTTTGGCATAGGCCAACTGCTCCCCTTTGACGACGAGTATATCTTCTACGCCGGGAACTTTTAAGATTAATTTCGCAAATTTCTCATGAGCCATATCACCGACATTTAAAACCACTGTTTGCAGTGCCCTCGGGGCCTGCAATCCCAGCGCAACCAGGCACCAAACCGCGAGAATTGCCGCCAGCAAAACAAACAGCCCATCGATACCAAACTGTTGCAGACTCCAGCCGCCGAGAATGCCGCCGGCAAAGGCGCCGAGAAACTGGCTGGTGGAGTAGATACCCATGGCGGTGCCCTTCTGCCCGGCCGGACAGACCTTGCTCAACCAGGATGGCAGCATCGCTTCAAGCAGGTTAAATGCCGCAAAAAACAGCCACAGTAATAAGCCGGTTAACAGGCTGCCACGGGATACAGCCAACAGGGCCATAAGTATTGCCATAGTCGCCACCGCAGCGACAAAGCTGGTTTTCTGGCGGCGGTATTTTTCAGCCAGTATCATCACTGGCAACATGGCAAAGAAGCCACCACCGATCAACATTAGGTAGACCCACCAGAGATTGTCTGCGGCAATTCCCATCTCCTTAGTGAGAATAGTTGGAATCACTACAAAGCCGGCCATCAGCACCAAATGAAGGGTGAAGATACCGAAGTTGAGACGCCACAGAGTTGACTGATAAAAGAGCCTGCCAAGCTGTGCAATATCAGTCAGGGTCTCGCGATTGTGTTGCACCCTGATAACCCGAGGTACGGCACCCAAAAAAACAATGATGCCCACCAGCCCAAGCAATCCCGTTACCCAAAAAATACCCGATAGCCCCATGGCCGCCGAAATAGCTGGGCCAATAATCATCGCCAGCATAAATGATAGGCCAATACTGGCGCCTATAGCTGCCATGGATTTAGTGCGATTCTCTTCGCTGGTCAAGTCACTGACCAGTGCCATAAGAGTACTGGCAATGGCCCCCGCGCCCTGCACCGCCCGACCGATAATCAACCCGCTTATAGTATCCGCATTGGCGGCGATAATACTGCCGACAATAAACACCACCAGACCACCGACAATAACCGGCCTGCGGCCAATCTTATCCGACAGCAATCCAAGGGGTATTTGCAGCAGGGCCTGGGTCAGACCATAGATACCCAGAGTCACCCCCAGCAACAGCGGAGTGGCTCCGCTGTAGTCATCTATATACAGCGCCAGAACCGGCAATACCATAAATAGACCAAGCATTCTAAAGCCGTAGAGAGTGGCTAGAGAGAATATTGCACGCTTCTCGATGGCAGTAAATAAAGTGGAATTATTCAAGGTTATATTCGATTGATTGACAAGGCGGTTATAGTAACAGCGATAAGTATCAGTGCAATTGCTTATCGTTGGGTTTGGCTTTAATTCATCTATTTTCAGTAGATTTCGGTCTGCACAACCAGTGCATCCGTAACAGAGATAACTTATAAAAATTCACTTTGGCGATTGTATTCGCTGCGGCCTATAATCGGTCGTTTAACTGGCGGTTTAACAAGCCGTTTAATCAACCGCTAAACTCAAGTAAAAGATCTCTCAATGGATACCATTCAGGTACGTGGCGCACGAACCCACAATCTCAAAAATATTGATCTCGACCTTCCTCGAGACAAGTTAATTGTTATCACCGGCCTGTCTGGATCCGGTAAGTCTTCGCTGGCCTTTGATACTCTATACGCTGAGGGACAGCGCCGCTATGTGGAATCCCTGTCGACCTATGCCAGGCAGTTCCTGTCGATGATGGAAAAGCCCGATGTAGATCATATTGAGGGCCTCTCTCCGGCGATCTCCATTGAACAGAAATCTACCTCTCACAACCCGCGTTCTACAGTGGGAACCATTACCGAGATCTACGATTACCTGCGCCTGCTGTTTGCCCGTGCCGGTGAGCCGCGCTGTCCAGATCACGACCAGCCGCTGAAGGCCCAGACCGTCAGTCAGATGGTCGACCAGGTTTTGGCGATGCCGGAAAATACCAAACTGATGCTCCTGGCACCCATTGTTAAGGGCCGCAAAGGTGAGCACCTGCATCTGTTTGAAAGCCTGCGTCGCCAGGGGTTTATTCGCGCCAGAATTGATGGCCTGGTCTGCGATCTGGATGAAGCGCCAGCCCTGAATAAAAAGCAGAAACACGATATCGAAGTTGTAGTCGATCGCTTTAAGGTCAAGGCGGATATGGGCCTGCGTCTTGCCGAGTCTTTTGAAACCGCCCTTACCCTGGCCGAGGGTCTGGCAGCCATCAGCTATATGGACGAAGACAAGCCGGACCAGATGTTCTCGGCAAAGTTTGCCTGCTCTGTGTGTAACTACAGCCTCAATGAATTGGAACCGCGACTGTTCTCCTTTAACAACCCAGTGGGGGCCTGCCCGACCTGTGATGGCTTGGGGATGAAACAGTTCTTTGATGTAAATCGGGTGATCCAACACCCGGAGGCCTCTATATCCGAAGGTGCTATCCGCGGTTGGGATCGACGCACTTTGTATTACTACAATATGCTCTCCTCACTGGCCGCTCATTACGACTTTGATATTGATTCGCCCTGGCAGGATCTCTCTGAAAAGCATCAATCAAAAGTGCTATTCGGCAGTGGCGAAGAAGAGGTCACCTTTAGCTATGTCAATGACCGCGGCACCATGTTCCGTCGCGAGCACACCTTTGAAGGTGTGATCAATAATATGGAACGCCGCTACCGTGAAACCGAGTCCACCTCGGTGCGTGAAGAGCTGAGCAAATATATGACCAGCTCCCACTGCCCAGAATGTGCGGGTACCCGACTGCGAAAATCTGCACGGCATGTATTTGTCGATAACCGCCGCCTGGAAGATATTGTCTGTATGCCGGTGGGTGAATGCTGTGATTATTTTGATGATCTGCAACTCGAAGGTCGCCAGGGCGAGATCGCCGAAAAAATTATTAAAGAGATTCAGCAGCGCTTTCGCTTCCTGGTCGACGTAGGTCTTAATTACCTGTCACTAAATCGCAGTGCAGACACTCTGTCCGGTGGTGAAGCCCAGCGTATTCGCCTGGCCAGCCAGATCGGTGCCGGTCTTGTTGGGGTGATGTATATTCTCGATGAACCCTCTATTGGATTGCATCAGCGGGATAATGAGAGACTGCTAAAAACCCTGATCCGCCTGCGCGATCTGGGCAATACAGTGATTGTTGTCGAGCACGATGAAGAGGCGATTGCCGCAGCTGACTATATAGTGGATATAGGCCCGGGGGCAGGTGTTCACGGCGGCAAGATAGTTGCCGAGGGCACCGCTAAACAGATCAAGAAAAACCCCAACTCGGTCACCGGGCAGTTTCTCTCCGGCAAGCGCGGGATTGCCGTGCCAGAGGTGCGCAATAAGGGCAATGGCAAATATATCAATGTCAGCGGTGCCTGCGGCAATAACCTCCAGGATGTAGACCTACAGATTCCACTTGGCCTGTTTACCTGTATTACCGGCGTTTCCGGATCCGGTAAATCAACGCTTATCAACGAAACGCTCTATCCAGCGGCGGCAGTAACCTTGAACAAGGCAACAACTTTAAAGTCGGCGCCCCACAAAGAGATTACCGGCCTAACGCAACTGGATAAATGTATTGATATTGACCAGAGCCCAATCGGTCGAACGCCGCGCTCAAACCCAGCCACCTACACCGGTATCTTTACCCCAATTCGCGAACTGTTTGCCGCAACCCAGGAAGCCCGCTCGCGAGGCTATAACCCCGGCCGCTTTAGCTTTAATGTTAAGGGTGGTCGCTGCGAAGCCTGTCAGGGTGATGGCGTAACTAAGGTTGAAATGCACTTTTTGCCAGATATCTATGTGCCCTGCGATGTCTGCAAGAGCAAGCGCTATAACCGCGAGACTCTGGATATTCACTTTAAAGGCAAGAATATTCACCAAGTGCTGGATATGACGGTGGAAGATGCCCGGGAGTTTTTCGATGCAATTCCAGCGGTCGCGCGTAAATTGCAGACGCTGATGGATGTAGGCCTCTCCTATATCAAGCTCGGCCAGTCGGCGACTACCCTCTCCGGCGGCGAAGCCCAGCGTATCAAGCTATCTAAAGAACTCTCCAAAAGGGATACAGGAAAGACCCTGTATATTCTCGACGAGCCAACCACCGGCCTGCACTTCCACGATATAGAACAACTATTGGCGGTACTGCACCGGCTGCGTGACCAGGGCAATACCATGGTGGTCATTGAACACAACCTGGACGTGATTAAAACGGCGGACTGGATTGTTGATCTGGGACCTGAAGGTGGCTCCGGTGGCGGGCAGATTATTGCCGAGGGAACGCCGGAAACGGTGGCGACCATCAAAGGGTCACACACCGGTCGCTTCTTAAAGGATATGCTGAAGTAAGTAAGGCTGGAAACCGCTATTTATGCAGGCTCTCTCTATGCGGGCTCTAAGTAGCGATCTTTACTCGCCAGGTAGCCGGTAACCATACCGTCTACAGCTTCCTGCTGGTATTCACGCAGACCACTGAGAATTAGCGTCTTTACACCACTGCCAACCTGTTTTCCCTGATCCATCAAGCGCAATTCAAACTGCACATCACCGCGCTTGCCTTCTGCTTTAAAGCTGGTGCCGGCCAGCTCAACAGTGGGCTCTACAAGATCGAGGGTATCAAACTGCAATGACATTGAGTCATAGATAACCAGTGGTCGCTGGGGATTAATCATAATATTATTTTCCGCCATTATCGGCACCAGCAGATGGGGAAAATTCTGGCCGGAGAAGTAGACATAATTTTTTGTCAGGCTCTCTATGGCAGCGGCATTTTTTGCCACCTGGCCACTGCGTGACACTTCCAGATAAGACTTTTCACGGCCATCGACAATCTTAAAATGATCGCTAGGGGATTTTGGAAAGCTCAACTCTGTATCTGCCGACACCATACCGGCAAAATTAAATGACATCTTCTCGCTGATACCGTAGCGACCCAATACCAGGGCAAATAACAGATCGCCGGGGACACAGAAGCGCTTGCTGCCCGGATCGTGAATCGGATTAAAATCATTGCTGATATCTTTGGCAAAACTACTGCCCTGCTCGGCACTGATTGTTACTTTTGTATTATTTGCGCTGTGAAACTGGTCAAGAAACATGCTGGTCTGCTTAGTGGGCTGAATTAGTCGCGCATACTAATGAGTTTTGACGCAAGGTCAAGGTAAGTCCCCTTTATGTAAGCAATGCTTCATGTAAGAAATACTTTACATAAGGTAATCTATTTTGTACATTACAGTTTCTTACTATTTTGATGAAGGGAGCCCTGACATGGATATCTCAACACGGGAAAAAAATATCTGGATTGAATTTACTATCACCGCCGCAGTGTCAACTTACTATTTCTATAGCAGCTACAGACTCTCTGGATGGACGCAGATTTCTAGTTACGAGATGGGCATACTGGTAAGAAATGTGATTATTCTCTCTATAGTCACCAGTATTATTCTTTACGCACTGTTTGCCCGCGAGACCCCGGAACAAAAAGATGAGCGAGACCTGGCGATTGAGTCCAAAGGTAACGCCCTTGGCTATTACTCTTTAACAATACTCTGCAGCCTTTTAATCGGCGCAATTATGCTTAGCGAAGGTATTCTATTAATTGCCGAAAGCGGTGCTTTAATTGGCGAAACCAGCAATCTAAATAGCGCCGTAGCCATGCACCTGATATTGATTGCACTGATGATTTCTGCGCTGTTCAAACAGGCCACCCAGCTGTTCTTCTATCGGCGAGGTTAGCCCTGTGGCAAAAAATCGAATTGAAAATAAGATCCGACAGCTGCGTTTTGAGAATGGGCAGATGACACAATCGGAGCTGGCCAGAAAAGCCGGAGTCACCAGACAGACTATCCTTTCATTAGAAGCCTGCCGCTACTCACCGTCTTTGGAACTTGCCTTTAGAATTGCACAGGTATTTCAGGTGCCACTGGAAGAGGTATTTCAATATTCGTCGAATTAATCTAATTCAGCTTCAAATTCTTCAAGCAAATCCAGCGGCTCAAATTCCTGACCTTCAAGATCCGCACTCCAGTTAACACCAACCATCAGCACATCGCCGTGCATACCGGGCAACCAGTCATCGAGAAACTCTTCCATCTCAACAGCCACCGGCTTGTAAATTTCCCAGTCGCCATCGCAGAGCGCCCCGGCCAATTCACGGTCAGACCAGAAAGGGATAACATCGATAGATTCATTATCTGTAGAACCGACCAGTGCCCAGTTTTCATCGGCATCCTGCAAGCCCCAGACACAACCATTTTCTAGGCATTCAACAATCATGCGGTCGAGATTTTCCTGAAGATCATCAGAGAGAGGTTGCATAGAATTTACTCATTGGTATTTTAAGGCGCCCATAGTAACGTTTTTTAGGCGATTAACAACGCTGCGGACAATTTTATAAACTATTTCTGATACCATTTGCAGATGTCTAAAGATACTCACCAGCCGACCCATTCTGCGATCCGGCAAAATCTTGTTCGCCTCAGCGCAATCAGGGCCGTAGCCCTGCTCGGGCAAATTGTCGCACTGCTCTATTTCACCCTGATAACGCCAATTGGACTGCCCGCTACAGCTATAGCTCTTGTTCTGGCTATCTATGCCTCGGTAACCGCTGCAACTTGGCAGCGCAGTCGGATGCCGGTGCCAATTGCTGACAATGAATTTTTTATTCATCTGCTGGCCGATATTCTGTTCTTTTCCCTACTTCTTTATTTTAGCGGTGGCGCCTCAAACCCGTTTATCTCCTACTACCTAATTCCAATCAGTATTGCGGCCATTACATTGTCGCGGCGCTACAGTATCTTTGTTGCGCTTGCCGCCATGGCCGCCTACAGCCTCCTGCTGAAATACTATATGCCGATCTCCGCTATTGCCCCCAGTCATCATCATGGCGGCGGTAATAATAGTCTGCATATACTGGGTATGTGGGCTAACTTTGCAATTAGCGCGGCAATTATTATCTACTTTGTCAGCCGTATGGCCTCGGCCCTGAAAATACAGCAGCAACAAATTGCCCTGCAGCGTGAAGCGCAACTGCGCGATGAGCAGCTACTTGCCGTCGGCACACTGGCCGCCGGCACGGCCCATGAATTGGGTACGCCACTGAACACCATGAAGTTGATTGTCGATGAGATGATGGCGGATGGCGCAGATAATCCGGATCTAACTGTGCTAAATCAGCAGATAGACCAGTGCAAGACCACTTTAAAACAGCTGCTGACAACTGCTGAGGAATCTCAATCCAGTCGACTTGAGGCCCAGTCAGTACAGAATTATTTTGCCAAGATTGTGGAGCGCTGGCAGTTGATGCGCCCTACCCTTAAAACCAATATTCGCTTTGCGGACTGCCCTGACAGGGTTGCGCTATTTGATTCCACTATCGCTCAGTCAATACTCAATCTGCTCAATAATGCCGCAGATGCCAGCATCGATGTGGATGTTGATATTAGCTGGAATACGGATCTGGCGACTATTGATATCCGAGACTACGGTGCCGGACTCGACCCGGCGAAAATGGAAAGTTTAGGTGAGGCCTTTGTCACCGATAAGGCTGATGGTATGGGACTTGGCCTGTTCTTATCACAGGCAACCCTGACCCGTTTTGGCGGCTCGGTCAGCCTGCAAAATATCGCCGACAGCGACACAGGTGGCGGCACCCTAACCCGTATTCTGCTGCCGCTGGAGGCGGGCACAGAATGAATTATCTACTGGTCGATGACGATGCAGTATTTAGCTCGGTTCTTGCCCGAGTTTTGGTTCGCCGTGGCAATCAGGCGGTCTCTGCGGTTAATGGTGAAGAAGCTATAGCCCAGTGCTCTGAAACGGTTATAAATCGGGTGGTTCTGGATTTAAAACTTGAGACTGAGTCGGGCCTGTCTATATTGCAGCAACTGCGCGCTGTGCAACCGGATATCGACGTGGTTATTCTCACCGGCTACTCAAGTATCTCGACCGCAGTAGAGGCCATAAAGATGGGCGCTACCAACTACCTGTGCAAGCCCGCTGGCGCCGATGAAATTATTGCCGCCTTTGAGCAGACCCAGGGCAAGGTTGAGGTTCAGGATTCGCCGCCGTCGGTGAATAGGCTGGAATGGGAGCATATCCAGCGTGTCTTAAATGAAAATGATGGCAATATTTCAGCCACTGCAAGAAGTCTAGGGATGCATCGACGGACGCTGCAGAGAAAGCTGCAGAAGCGACCGGTGAAAAGTTGACAGGGGCTGGTTTTCGCCACCCCAGCGTAGGAACGTCATCCCAGCGAAGGCTGGGACCTAATGAGTTACGCTGCGAGCTATAAAGGTACTGGCCTTCGCCAGCATGACGGTGCTTTGTAGCCAGTAACGGGGAGTGACTAATTTAGTACGTTATACCCACGCCCACCCAAACAACGTCGAACAATACGCTCCTGCTCATACCGCGCACGCTTATTGCCCTTTACACCCCCCAAGACTGCACCGGCTCCGGCACTGCGCTCAGCGGTTTTATGATTACCCAACACCGCACCCAGCACACCGCCTACAACTGCACCCTCGACTACCCCCTCGGTGGTTTCGCTGGCCACATCAATCTGCCGTGCATAATTTTCACAGTCCGCCAGATCCTGATAATAGGCATCCATATTGACGCCCTGGGTATCGATAATAATTTGTCTGGGCGCACCATAGCCGCCATAACCATTGGCACAGCCACTGGAGATCAGAACTGCTGATAACAGAATTAACAGAGAGTAAAGTTTAGACATGGATGCTTTCCTTAACCGGTTGTATTGCTTACTGAAAACGCCAACCGAGCCATTCGGTTGACGCTATTTCAAATATCTTTTTAGCGCTGCTACTTGGTGTTGCTCATAATACTGCGAACCGCCGCGGGAAGATCCCCGGGCAGAACCACCAGTTTGGCATTCTCTGAACTACCCATTTCACTCAATGCCTCAACATATTTCTCGCCGAGCAGGTACATAGCCGGCAGCTCTTTATCCTGAATCGCCTCATTGACCTTGGTGAGGGCTGCTTTGGTTGCCTCAGCCAGAACTACCTGGGCCTCAGCATCGCGACGCGAGGCTTCGAGACGGCCATCTGCGGTGAGAATAGCGGCGGTCTTGTCACCATCCGCACGAGTTACTGTGGCGCGGCGCTGACGCTCTGCGGCGGCCTGTTCTTCCATCGCCTCCTGCATGGTGCCGGAGGGATTAATATCCTGAATTTCCACTGTCTTAAGAGTGATACCCCAGTCGGCAATATCGTCGGAGATAGAGGTTTTAAGCTTTGCCTTAATCTGGTCCCTGGAGGAGAGTGCATCGTCCAGTTTCATTTCACCGACAATTGAGCGCAATGATGTCTGCACCAATGTGCGAATAGCCAGCTCGTAATCCTCTACGCCATACACCGCTTTCTCTGGTGACACTATATTGATATAGGCCACAGCATTCGCAAGAATCACCACATTATCCAGGGTAATCACCTCCTGGGAGGGAATATCCAGAACTATATCTTTGGTGGTTACCTTGTAGGAGACACTATCGATATAGGGAACAATAATATTCAGTCCCGGCTTGAGAGAGCTGTGGTACTTGCCGAGTCGCTGAACAACCCATTTTGAACCCTGTGGCACCAGTCTTATACCCTTTAACAAGGTAATTAAAACCAGCAGTAAAAAAACAATTACGACAATAGAACCTTCCATCATATCTTCTCCCTCACTCCGTTATTCAGTGCTGCTCTTGAATAAGAGCTAGCTCAATTTAACAACAATTAATGTATTTCCCGAAATTTCCTTGATATGCACTCGATCGCCAAGGGCAACTTCGCTGTCACAGATAAAATCCCACTCATCATCCCCCAACACTGGTGTGGTAAATCGCACCTGACCTCGACTGTGTTCGGTGGGTGCCTTGATAACCTGCCCGGCCTCGCCAATCGCCGCATCACGACTGATACCAGCGCTGGTTTTATCGATCATTTTTGGCTTAAAGTATTTAAACCACAGGACTGTGCAGGCCACAGAGGAGACCGTCCAGATTAAAATCTGTGCGGGAAAATTAAGCTCTAACACCAGCATTAATAGTCCGACAATTAGTGCCCCGAGACCAAACCAGAGAATCGTGAAGCTGGGAATAAATATCTCCCCCGCCACCAATATCATTCCGAATACCAACCAGTGCCAATAAAACAGTTCAAAATCCATCAACATCCCTCTTTAAATTTTTCTATTCACTAACAAATTAGAACACAATCCAAGCCAGTACATATAGGTCAATACATAATAGCCTAGCAAATTACCCGCAGCCGCGTAGAAAGCTTTTATCTGCCCCCTATTCGCGGAGTAAATTCATCAGGATGGCATCTTCGCGGCCAAACTCTGTGGGGTAGTAGTCGCGCCTCTGCCCGACCTCTATAAAACCATGGTTTTGATACAGGCGTATGGCACGGAAATTGGACACCCGCACCTCCAGGTAGACAACCTCTATAGTATCGGGAAGCTGTTGTAAAAGGTCGGCCAGCAATCGTGAGCCGTGCCCTCTACTCTGATACTCCGGGTTAATGCAGATATTAAGCACCTCAGCCTGATCCAGCAGGGTTGAAACTACAGCGTAACCAAGAATTAACCTCGGGTTATTATCTGCTGCCATAACCAGACAGCGATGCTGTTCCAGACTCTCTTCAAATTGCACACCAGACCAGGGAGATGGCGTTGCCTGCCGCTCAATAGCGACGATCTGCAAAAGATCCTCTGCGGACATATTGCGAATAGTGATTTTTTGATTTGATTCTGTCATAGCCGCCACCGCGTGCACCTGGTCAGGCTAGGAAGATGCGGGCAACAAAAACTGCAGAGTCTTCCAGGCAACTGCTTTTAGCTGGGGGTTTTCAATCATACTGCTCAGCGAGGGCAGCAGCAGCGCGGTTACCTGCTCGGAGAGAACCACTCGGCCGGTTTCCTTCTGCTGCTCCTGATCAGGACTGAGCAACCAGTTAGACGCACTCTCACCCAGTAATAAAACAGACTTAACAGGCTTGCTGTCCAGTCGCGCACTTAGCAATGTGCCAAGAAATTCTCGCACCTCGTTCTGATCACCGGATGCATTGGGATAAGGCGGCCACTCGATCAGCTCCATCTGCGGCAAGCGACTGATACCACAGCCGATAGCATTTAATATATTGGTCAGCAGTTGCATCTCGCCGGTATCCGCAAGTGCGCCCTCGACAGCAGTGCATACCAGCAGTTCTTCACTGGCCTGCCAGAATGAAAAACTAACCTCTATGGCGGTTTCCGGCTGAGCTTCTTCAACCACCGGGGGAGCACTAACTGCCTTTGCCGGGCTGGCCGACTTTTTATTATCCAGGTCGAGATTAACCAGAGCAGCGATATCTATCGGCTTTTTAGCAACTTTTGCAGAAGCTTCGAATTGCTCCACTGGCGGAGTTTGCGCATCCATTTTTGAGACAGTATCGGCACCTGCTTTAGCTGCGCTGGACTCAGCTACAATATCCTCATAAACAGTCTCATCATAAACAGTGCCTCGCGGCACATATTGAGATATGCCGAGAGTCTGTAAATACTGATATTGTAGCTGCTGATCCATCAAACACCGCCCAACTGTGGGTGCAGGCGCCCCGGGTTGCGCATTAATGTCAGGGCATTTAAATAGGCCTTGGCACTGGCCACTAGAATATCTGTATCTGCGCCCTGGCCATTGATAATACGTCCATCTTTTTCAAGCCGCACAGTCACACCGCCCTGGGAATCAGTCCCCTCTGTCACTGCATTCACAGAGAAAAGCTGCAGATTGGTATCACTGCTAACCAGGCTTTCAATCGCCTTAAAGATCGCATCCACAGCACCATCACCTGAGGCCTCGGCACTGTGTTCCTTGCCCTGGTAGGCAATAACAATTTTAGCCTGGGGCAGCTGCCCCGATCGAGACAGAAGTTCAAGGTCAACCAGAGTCAGGGCATCGGCTTCGGTGCCCATCTGCGCTTCAGAAACCAGCGCCTGCAAGTCTTCATCAAAGATCTCACGCTTCTTATCGGCCAGTGCCTTAAAGCGCACAAATACATCGTTAAACTCTTCCTTGCTCTCAAATTTAATACCCAGTTCTTCAAGACGCGATGCCAGTGCCGCGCGGCCAGATAACTTGCCCAGTGATAACTTATTGGTGGTCCAGCCAACATCCTCGGCTTTCATAATTTCGTAGGTCTCGCGGAATTTCAAAATTCCATCCTGATGAATACCGGACTCATGGGCAAAGGCATTGGCGCCGACAATAGCTTTGTTGGGCTGCACCGGAAATCCGGTAATACCGGAAACCAATCTCGATGTCGAAACAATATGCTGGGTATCTATACGGGTTTCAACCGGGAAAACATCCCTTCGCGTACGCACGGCCATAACCAGTTCTTCAAGGGAAGCGTTACCGGCCCGCTCACCGAGACCATTAATCGTACATTCAACCTGTCGCGCACCGTTCTGCACAGCGGCCAGGCTATTGGCTACGGCAAGACCTAAATCATTGTGGCAGTGCACCGAGAAAACCGCCTTGTCGGCATTGGGCACCGTATTTAACAGGCGCTTAACCATAGCACCGTATTCACCGGGATCGGAATAACCGACGGTATCCGGAAGATTGATAGTGCTGGCACCGGCCTTGATAACCGCTTCGGTAATTCGGCACATAAACTCAAATTCAGTGCGACTGGCATCCTCGAGAGAGAACTCTACATCGTCGATCAAACTGCGGGCGATCTTGACCGCACCCACTGCCTGCTCAAGCACCTGATCCGGTTCCATCTGTAGTTTGTGCTTCATATGAATCGGCGAAGTGGCAATAAAGGTGTGAATACGTCCGGCATTGGCACCCTGCAGAGCTTCTGCGGCGCGCTCAATATCACCTCTTACCGCTCTCGACAGACTGCAGATACGACTGCCTGTAATCGTATTGGCGATCGCCTGGATAGCTTCAAAATCACCCTGACTGGAGATCGCAAAGCCCGCCTCAATCACATCGACACGCATTTTTTCCAGCGCTTTGGCAATGCGCACTTTTTCATCTTTGGTCATCGATGCGCCGGGACTCTGCTCACCGTCGCGCAAGGTCGTATCAAAAATAACTAAATTTTCTTTAGACTGGGTATTCATGGTCTCTTCTATTCCTAATTGGAGCCGAATCTATATTAAAGCGTTTAGATTAACAGCTACATTGTAAAACGGATTCACCCACGGTGGGGCTAGAATTTTACTGCCAGGGGCAATAAACGAAAATTTGGATAAGGTATAACGATAGATGCCCCTTAGGGCAGGAGAAGAAGTAATCCACGTGCGGATACAGCGGTCTGGTGACCGATATTCGCAACAGCTTGATAGGTGGAATTATTCATAGGTTGTATTCAAACAGTTTTCGGCTGCTTTTCCAAGGGCAAATTCAGCTGGCCTTGCTTGTGGTTAACCTTTTCCATACCCAGATCAGTGGCGCGGAAAAACTAAAGGTAACAGCCATGGCAAAAAGAATACGCGGCGGATCAATGGTGATCACCACAAAGCCCATCACTATCGACAGGATAACAATAAAGGGCACTTTGCCACGCAGATCAACTTCCTTAAAGCTGGGATATTTAAAGTTCGAGACCATCAATAGACCAGCCGCTGCCGTAAGGATTGCACCCACTATCGACAGTCCCAGAGAGGGCTCTAGGTCATAGGTAGACCAGATAAAACCAGCCACCAGTGCTGCCGCTACCGGACTGGGCAGCCCGGTGAAGGTTTTCTTGTCGGCCAGTTCGGCCTGGACATTAAAGCGCGCCAGACGCAGCGCTGCACAGGATGCATAGACAAAGGCTGCGGCCAAACCCAGCTTGCCGAGATCGCTAACGCCCCAACCATAGGCAACTACAGCAGGGGCGACGCCAAAGGAGACCATATCGGAGAGGCTGTCGTACTGCACACCAAAGTCACTTTGAGTGTTGGTCATGCGCGCAACGCGGCCATCCAGGCCATCAAAAATCATCGCGGCAAAAATGGCCATAGCAGCAAATTCAAAATTGCCGGTAAAACCTGACAGCACAGCATAAAAGCCACCGAACAGCGCGCCGGTGGTGAGTATATTGGGCAGCAGATAAATACCTTTACGGCGACTAGGCACTTCCCCAGCCGCGGTCGGCTTGAGGTCTACTACCTTCTCAGTCTGCTCTACCTTATCAACCATGCTCTACCTTTTTACTATTCATCAGGGTGTTGGCTGCATTATAAGCCTTTAGCCAATAAATAGCAGTTTAGCCAGTAAATAGCTTTAGACCTATAAAAAGCAGTTTAACCTTCTAAATAATAGTGATGCATTTTATCCAGGTCTGCCTGGGATAGACCCAGCGCCGATATTAGGTAATTTTTAACATCCCCATAATTAGTATCAATGGCCTCAAGAAAGGCAACTATATTGTCCTGGTGAACAGAGCAGTAAGGCATTAACCATTCTCGATCCCAGCTCTCGACATCAGCTTTGCGCAGATGCTCTTCGACAATGGCAATTAACTTATCCGAATCATAATGCTCAATAGTAAGCATATAGTCTTGAATAATAGTCTCACGGGGAACATCCAGCGCTGAGAGAATCAATGCCGCTGCCATACCGGTGCGATCCTTACCTGCAGAACAATGAAACACCGAAGCGTTGTCAGCATTGTCGACAATATGGCGCATAAAGCGACTAAAGGCGGGTATCACCGCCTCAATGCAGTCACCGTAGGAGTTCACCACTAGCTGGTGAGAGGACTCTGCCGTCAACTCACCCTCAAACAGAAACTCCCAAAAGCGCGAAATATCACCAATCAAAATTTGATAATCATCAATAAACTCGGCGCGCACTGCACAGCTCGGGGACTGTTCCTGCTCTTCACTGCGGCGGAAGTCATGCACCCTATTGATACCAATTTTCTCTAGGGTATCCAGATCATTGTCGCTGAGGGAGGCGAGATGCCCGCAGCGCATTATCTTACGCCACTTAACCGTTCGGCCCTGAGCATTTCTGTAGCCACCTATATCGCGAAAGTTAATACCGCCATCCAGGTCAATCACTCTGGTTGTACTGTTTTCCATGATTATCAAATGCTCGCTCTCATATCATTTGCTGTTCAATTTTCTACGCGATCAATACTAAAACGGCTCACTGAAAAGCGAGCCGTTTTAGACATAACCATCAACAATGCAACTTAGTTTTTATCTTTATCAACCAGTGCATTCTTGGTAATCCACGGCATCATGCCTCGCAACTCAGCGCCGACTTTTTCAATAGGGTGCGCTGCGTTGTTGCGACGGTAGGCGGTCATGGAAGGATAGTTCATTGCACCTTCACTGATAAACATCTTCGCGTACTCGCCGTCCTGGATGCGCTTAAGAGCATTTTTCATCGCCAGGCGTGATTCGTCGTTGATCACTTCAGGACCAGTAACGTATTCACCGTACTCAGCGTTGTTGGAGATTGAGTAGTTCATGTTGGCGATACCACCCTGGTACATCAGATCAACAATCAACTTGAGTTCGTGAAGACATTCGAAGTAGGCCATTTCAGGGGCGTAACCAGCTTCAGTCAATGTTTCAAAACCAGCTTTAACCAGCTCAACAGCACCACCACAGAGAACAGCCTGCTCACCGAACAGATCGGTTTCAGTCTCATCTTTAAAAGTAGTTTCGATAATACCGGTACGACCACCGCCAACACCTGAAGCATAGGACATAGCCACTTTCTTGGCGTTGCCAGATGCGTCCTGATAGACCGCAACCAGATCCGGAATACCACCGCCGTTAACAAATTCGTTACGCACTGTGTGACCAGGTGCTTTTGGCGCAATCATGATTACGTCGAGATCAGCGCGGGGTACAACCTGGTTGTAGTGGATAGCAAAACCGTGAGCAAATGCCAGGGTAGCGCCCTGCTTGATATTCGGTTGAATTTCATCGCGGTAGAGCTGAGACTGAAACTCATCAGGGGTCAGAATCATAACCAGGTCAGCACCGGCAACAGCAGCTGGTACATTGTCTACTTTAAGGCCAGCAGACTCAGCTTTGGCTGCAGAAGCAGATCCAGCACGCAGACCAACAGTAACGTCAACACCAGAATCTTTCAGGTTGTTGGCATGGGCGTGGCCCTGAGATCCATAACCAATAATGGCAACTTTCATGCCTTTGATGATGGAGAGGTCACAATCTTTGTCGTAATAAACTTGCATTGAATTCACCTAATATTTAAAAAAACTAATCATTAAAAAGCTCGTTTTGATGAGCCTGTACTAAAATTTACACCCGTAAAAACTTATCACCGCGGGAGATGCCTAAAACACCACTTCTCACCACTTCCATAATGCCCATATCCCGAACTGCCTCGATAAAGGCGTCGAGCTTCTCGCTGTCACCGACAAGTTGCACGGTATAGGTCTGTGGGGTCACATCAACAATGTGTCCCCGAAAGATTTCCACACAGCTTTTTAACTCTGCGCGAATATCATTTTCTGAGGCTTTGATTTTAACCAGTATCAGCTCGCGTTCAACATGCGAACCGACGGTCAAATCAACTACCTTAATCGTATCAATCAGCTTGTGCAGCTGCTTGACGATCTGCTCAGCCATATGATCATCACCCTGCGTAGTCAGTGTTAAACGCGACAGAGTGTCATCATCAGTGGGGGCAACCGTCAGAGTATCGATATTATAACCGCGCTGGGCAAATAGACCGACAACTCTCGACAGAGCACCAGATTCATTTTCCAAAAGAATAGAGATTATCCGTTTCATTAGGTTCTCTCCGTCTTGTTTAACCACAGATCGCGCATAGAACCACCGGGCATTTGCATCGGGTAAACGTGCTCAGAGCGATCGACATCAATATCCATAAAGACCACGCGATCCTTCATCGCAAAGCATTCGCGCATCTTCTCTTCGAGTTCATCAATATGGGTAATTTTCATGCCCACATGGCCATAGGCCTCGGCCAGTTTCACAAAGTCCGGCAGTGAATCCTCGTAGACGCTCTCGGAGTAGCGGCTGCTATAGTTCATATCCTGCCACTGGCGAACCATACCCAGCGCGGCGTTGTTGAGGTTAATAATTTTTACCGGCAAGTTGTGCTGGCTACAGGTGGACAGCTCCTGGATATTCATCTGGATACTGCCTTCACCGGTGACACAGGCAACCGCTTTATCCGGAAACGCCAGCTGGCAACCCATGGCTGCAGGCAGGCCAAAACCCATGGTACCTAGACCACCGGAGTTGATCCAGGTACGCGGCTTATCGAACAGATAGTACTGCGCGGCAAACATTTGGTGCTGACCAACATCGGTGGTAATAATCGCCTCACCGTTGGTGATCTTGTAGAGCA
>ERZ1039804.810-NODE-810-length-19288-cov-43.662975_pt1 | contig 19288 bp, 17 predicted proteins | sample MGYA00383089_ERZ1039804 | MGnify/ENA primary metagenome ERZ1039804 (study PRJEB29581, sample SAMEA5548359) | metagenome | biome: marine; feature: coastal; material: water | depth 1 m | study: Short-term variability in the microbial, nano- and picoplankton...
CCATTCTTAATATTTTTTAAAAAAATTTATTTATTACACAATTAAATATAATTAACTTTGGAGTGGTGATTTCCAGAGTTTTTTTACATATTGTGAGTTTCCTATTTATCTGACTTAGGGTGTCCTTTAGGTAATAAATCAAAATCACCTGTATATTTTTTATTCTCAGGTCTACCATTCTTCAATAAGTATAGATAAGCATTAACCCTAGCCATAGCCCATTGTTTTGAAGATGAGACATTTGGTGAGTGAGATACATTATATGCTCCCAATCCTCTTTTATAAACTGCCTTTAATTGTCCAACACTTGAACCATATCCTCTTTTTTCTTTATATCTTTCATTCCAATCATCAGACTTCTTCTTAAGTGTTTCCTCAGTCTTCTTATCAACCTTAGCACCCCTTGATGAACCAGCATCTCCTCCACCTGTTCCTTTACCCTTTGGGTTCTTATTAGGTGTATCTGACTTTGGTGCTTTCTTTGAAGGTTTAACACCACCTCTTGGTCCAATCTCTGCTAATATCTCTTTGATTTGGTTCATTATGATTTCATCTTTGGAGTATCTATCTACCTTAGATAAGAAATTACCAGCAACAGAGAAACCATTTAAGTTATCAGGGTCATTCTTAACCATCTCCCATAACTCATCATTTAGTATCTTCATAGAGACAACCCATGAACCTACAGGAGCAGTCTCCTTATCAAATCCTAACTCATAGGCTTTATCACTCTCCCCTTCAATAATCCAACTCTCAACAACACCTGCTTCAACCTTGATACCATTATGTTCCAAATCTACATTCTTGTTGTTTGCTTCCAACATAAACTTCTCCATAAGTAATCTGATTGTTCTCTTGGTAAAGTATACATAGAACTCCTCATCCTTATTAGGGTCATATCTGAATATGGTCTCATTTGGAACCATTGCTAATCCTGTGATTATTCTTTTGTCCTCATCAATAGATTGGAACTCAGTCTTCATTGACTTCATCTCAAAATCACTTGATAGTTGAATATCCTTCATTCTTCTTGATACCCACTTTAACATAGGGTCTCCACCCCATCCTAAATAAGATATTGTTCCACATGAAATCTTTCTTAGTTCATCATCTGATAATCTACCTCTACCTTCCAATTCTCTTGGGTTGTAGTATTCCCTTGCTCTACTCAAATAAGAGAAGGTTCTCTTCATAATGTTATCAGATAAACCTTTACCCTTCTCAATATCATTTGCTCTTCTCCTACCTGTTAAGGTCATACACTTTGCTGATGGTGATTTTAATTCATTAAGTAATCTTGCTTTCTTAGCATTCTCTCTAGCAGTGATTGGATACCCTGTCCATTGTTTAAACTCATCTGTTGATAAGTTCTCCTTAACTTCTTTAGATACTCTCTGAACAGGTTTGTTAACAACCTCAGCTTCTGAACTTGGGTCCTGAATTTTAGGATTAACTTTTCTGTCATTAACTACTTGGAAATCAACTCTTTTCCATACATGTCTACAATTGTAAGAACCTTTGTTTTGGAATATGTCATAATATCCAAACTCATTATTAGCTTCATTAGCAGTCATATACATAATGTCCTCAAATCTAAACAATGTGTTAGATTGTTGTCTCATCATATAACCACAGAAATCTCTATTCTTAGAGTCTGTAGGACCTTCATAATAAAATCTGACCCTTACCCTTTCATCTCCTGCTCCATAGTCTAAGAAACTATCTGAGTCAGTCTTACCATCAATGTAAGACCTCTTAAGAAACTCATTGTTCATCTTCTTCATTATATCCAAATAATCCTTACTAGTGTCAACAACAACATCCTTAAGTATTTTTGATTTCTTTAATATATCCTTACTCTCACCAAGTTCTTCTTCTTCTAAAAGATTGATGATTTCTGATTGTGTTTTTTTATCCATTACCTTCTTATCATTCTTAAATGCTAAGAAATTTCTTTGGATTGCTGGGTCTGAGACAATTGATATAAATTCAATTCCTGCCTCATCCTCTAAATCCTCAATGAATAATTCTATAATTTTTGGGTTTTTCATAATTCTATAATTTACTTCTATCAGCTATTCTTTTACTTATGACATTCTCTCTTTGAACTTCCTCAGCAACTACATATGTCTGTATAATTGGTATAGGGTTAATTGTTCCTGTTTGTGAATCTTCAAATGCTTCATTATCAAACCTACCTGTTTGACTAATAAGATTATCTCCTCCACCTAATAAATTTGCTTGGTTAGCTAAAGCCAATGCTTGTCTGTTAGTTGCCACACCTCTTGTAAGGACAATCTCTCCTCCTTCAGCCTCAGAACCATCTCCCATCATAATACCACCCTGAGCATGTCTTGGTCCATCTAAAATACCACCTCTTCTAAGTTTCCTAGCTGCATTATACTGAGCCACTGCAATACCTAACTGAGCTGCTCCAATAACACCAGCAAGAGCCATTAAGAATGGATTAGGGAATACCTTAACAACATTCATTGCAGTCTGTGCAATAATCTGTAATGAGTTTGCTAATAGGTCAGCAATCAGTGCCTTCTTTTTTAACTTCTTCTTCTCAGCCTCATATTCCTTCTCTAATGCTAATCTCTCCTTTTGATACTTACTTTCAATTCTATTTTTTGCTCTAACATTATCACCTGCTTTGGTAAGGTCAGCTTGATACTCCTCATCAAGTTTCTCAAATCTCTTATCAAATAAAGCATCTAAATAATCTAACTGAATATTGGTAAGGTCATTAACTAAGTTTGCTATGTCTGTAGCAACCTGTGCTGCAGTGTTTAAGAAATTAGTTAGACCTTCACTCTGTTCTTGAAATCTATCCTTAGCTGACTGATTAACCTTATTACTAATATTTTCTTCAGTCTGAATATACATATCTTCATACTCCTTAAGAAGTTTCTCCTTCTCATCTTGACTAATATTAGCAATCTTAATCTCCTCCTTCATTTTTTTGAAGGCTGCTAAGTTTTGTTCCCTTAATGACTTTTCATAGTCAGAAGTATACTCTTGGTCAAACCCATTGATTGTATCATAGAATGTTTTATAGTTATCTTCAACAATGGTTAATCTTTCTATAGAACCTTCTTCTAAGTTTTTATTAACCTCATCCTGAACCTCTGATACTACTTTATAAACTGCATCAATCTCATCTTCAATGTCAGATGTTGCTTTAATTAATGACTTAATGTTTTTCTCAAATGATTCATAACCTCTTTGTTGTTCATCAGTTAACTCACCCTGAATACCTTGTATTTTTTTGAAGGCTACCAATATAGAGTCCTCATAAGCTTCCTGTAGTTCAAAGTTATATGGGTCAGCATATAGGGCTGCATATGATTGAGCAACCAATTTTCTTAACTCAACATCTCCACCTAATAGATTAAATACTTGTTCATAACCATTTTTGATTAATTTGGTAAGTGCATCAGTTGCCTCTTTTGTAAATCCTTTTTCAGCAGCTTCTTTTAATACCTGTTCAGTAAATGTTAAAAACCCATCACCAGGTAATGTTTCAAATCCTTCTTCTAACTCTTCTCTTAATGTTGAGAAGTAAGCTCCAAATCTATCTGAAGGAACCTCAGCCTTTGTCAATGAACTAGTATATTCTTCTAATGGACTTAAGATACCTGTTAATATTTGTTTCTGTTTATCTAATTTCTCATTTAACTTTTCTAACACTTCAACCTCAGGAGCAGTAGTCTGACCTAACACCTCAAGTGCTCTGTTATACCTATCATATGATTTGATAAGTTCATCAATAAGTTTTTTCTCTTTGTCTTTCTGTGAGTTGTCTTTTTTACCCTGTGCTGCTGACTTTCTTTTCTGAGTATATACCTTTGTCTCAACCTTGAATAGTTTCTCCATCTCAGTATTTAATAACCCCATAAGGTCATTCTGTTCCTCATTCAACTCATTCATTTCCTCAGTCTTATTCTCAATATCACTCATTAACTGATATTGTGTGAAGAAGGCTGGATTACCTGTTGATTTTATACCATTCCATAAAGTTTCATACCATGATACATTCTCACCTAATTCTTGATTTTCTTTTTTGATTGTCTCAGTAATCTTCTCTTTGATAAGGTTTAATACTGCATCTACTCTAGCTTTCTGAACTGCTAATACAATACTATCCTCAACCCTCTCATTTAACATTCTAAGACTATCCTCATTGTCTAAGTTGATATCATTGGTTTCTATACCTAACTCCTTCAACCTCTCTAATGCAGTCTGTCTCTCTTCCTCTGACCTTGTAGTGTCTAATACTACATCTCTATACTTACCTAATAAGATGGTTCCTGATTTAGTCTCAGCACCAACCTCAGCAAGTTTCTTCTTTGCTTTATCTAACTGACTTACACTACCAAATATGGCTCCTGTAAGTTTGTCCCAATTAGCAACCAATAATCCAATTGCTATGATTATAAGTCCAATACCTGTTGAAGCAAGAGCAATTCTAAAGGCTTTAAGAGCTCCTGTTGAGGTTCCTACCACTAATGTTGTAATTGCTTGAACTGCTTGATAGGCCTTCTCCTGTGCAATCCTAAGGGCTAATGTTGCCTGTAGTCTAGCTTCAGCTAATTGTCTAACCCCTATTGAGATAGCAATAGCTGACTGAACTTTAGTTTGTATCTCAGCTAGTTTCTCTGATTCTCCTCCAAACAAACCTAAGGCTCCTGCTCCAATAGCAAAGGCTCCTGCTATACCTTCTCCTAACTTAACAAAGGCTTCAGCCTTCTGTTGAGGTTCTAATCCTTCAAAAGTCTTTTCAAATGTTTTTAGTTCAGACCTTGCATTCTGTAGTTCTCCTGAAAGTTTCTTAAACCTTGCTGAACCTATATCTTCCTGTTTTAACTCCTCATTAAGTGATTGAATTGTTTCTTCCAATTCATTAACACTTTTGATGGATTGTTCTACACCATCAACTTTCAGAGTAATACCTATTGTTTTAGCCATCTATGTCTTTTTATTAAATATATTTTATATGGTGTTAGTTGAATATGGGGTTAGTGTTATATGGTATCATTGTTCCCTCAAACTCTATTAGTGTTCCTGTATGTGTTGGTGTTTGAGTAGGTTCTTCAGATATTACCCATGCATATTTACCAACACCAGCAGGTGGATTGTTTATTTCTATATAATTACCTGATTGAATACTTTCAATAGGACCACTTGTTGTTTCAACCTCAACATATACAGAAGGTATTTGTGGTGCTAAACTTAATCTTGAATATCCTTGATAAGTAGCATCTAATATCCATTGTTGATAAAAAGGACTACTTGGGTCTACATTTGTAATACCATCACCTGTGGAACCTGCAAACATCTTAATTGAAAATACTCTATCAGGCCATGTGAAAGTTCCATCTCCATTATCTATTATCTGTTGTCCTGCTGGTGGTATGTATGAGTTAGTTTCCCATGTCATTGTCATTCTCACTTGATAAAATCCATTAAAACTTTCATACTTTTGACCTTCTAAGTAAAATATATCATCTCTACCTAAACCTTGTTGAAACAATTGTTGTCTAGTTAAAACAACATGACTATCTTGAACAACATTACCAGTTGAACTTTGATAAACTAATTCAACCTTTATGTTGTATACATTCTGTAGAGATAAGTAATTTTCATCTACTCTAAAACCATGTTTAAATGTTCCTGTTGTTCCAACACCAGCATCCATATAGAATCTCTCATTCATTGAAGGGAAACTAGCAGAAGGTGTTAATTGTGAGAAGTTAAAATCAACAGAACAATGTCTTCCATTAACTTCAACATTAGGATTATTTGTTTGAAGATTGTATGGCCATCTAGATACTCCATTTATATCCACACCATGTATACCATGAGGTATACCATTATCAAAATCTTGATAACCATTAAAGGCTGGCATTACTGAGTAAGTTCTAGCAACTAACTTTGAGTCCTCACATTCCTGACAATCCTCAAATATGTTTTCAATCTCTAAACTAGTGATTGGTGCTGATGTGGCTTGTTCATGAATTTCTAAGTTCAATACCCATGGTTCTTGATGGAAAGAAGTATAACTTACTGATACTATTATATCTAACCCTAAAGGATTATCAAAACTATATGTTCCTGAACTTTGGAATGGTGCAGTAGGTGGGTAGGTTATTGTATATATTACATCACCATCAGTTGGTAAACCATTAGTTCCATATCTTAATTCAAAGGTATTACCCCTCATAAAATACTCCCAATCCCATGTATAATTACCAGCAGTATTATAAGTCTCTTCATATAGAACAGGAGGGAATGACCCACCTGTATTAGTTTCATTAATGTAATTATCTACTGATAAGAATATACCTGTAATCTCATAACATATATCACCAAATGTAGGACTATCTGTCTGAACACTACTACCAATTGTTAATGGTTCTAATGAAGTATATGTTGCAATAGTCTCAACCTGTGTATCACATCTTTCTAATTTGTAGGTCCTTGTCTCCTTAATTGGTTCAGGTTCCTGTAATATCTTAGTAAGTTCAACCTTTGTCTTACCAGGGTCCATTAAATCATAATCAATAATCCTGTTAATTCTATATTGAGTATTTCCAAATAAACCTGATATCTGTATCTTGTCATTTAACTTTGTCTGTATAAACTCTTGGAATGGTAAGTTAAAATAAGCAGTTACTAGTCTACTATCACTATCATATATATCAACAAAATATTCTTTCCAATATAACTCATAATAACTACCTGTCATATTTGCAGTATTAAACCCTGTTAATTGTGAATAATAGTTATTAACATTATTCCAACTTAATACTCTCTTATCTCTATCAACAACATCACTACCATATAGATATTGAGATATAGACATACATGGGAAGGTATAAAGTTGATATGATATATCATTCTCATCTCTTACCCAATAACTTCCTTGAGTATTAAGGACTAATCCATTGTAATATAATAATCTTGGATTGGTAGCAAATGGTGATTTGTTACCAGCATCATCCTGTTCATATAGATGAGGTATAATAAATCTTGGATTACCATCAACCCCATCACTTGGTGTAGGTGAGAATATAGTCTCAACCTCTTTTACTTTAGATAGTATCTGTGTGTCAGCATCAAACAATACCTCACCAAATATTTGGTTTTGATTATCTTGGTATAGTTTGTTATATCTATCATCATCTTCAACATCATATAACTTTACATATCTATTGTCATTATCAACCAATGGTTGAACAACAACATCTTTACCTGTGTCTAAGAAGTTTGTCCAATCTCTTACCACAACTTCAGGGTCATTAACCCAATTGTTCCATGGTTCAATAATTAACTTTGTAGGGTCATCCACATCAGGAACAACAACCATATTATAATGTTGAAATATACCTTTTAAGAAATCCAATTGTGAAGTATCACAATTCATATTCTGACTGATAAGAACAGATGAACCAATACCAGGTTCTGAAGGTGTATCATATAATAAGAATGTTGATAAGAAGTTTATTGTAGCATCACATGGATGTATTGATGCACAATGTCCATTATCAACAATGGTTCCTGAGTGTTGTGTAAATACAGGTGGTATGTCAGGGTTAGCACATATGGTTGCAGGTGAACCAGCATATACCCTTAATGTCTGAGGGTTAGTTGTGGACTCACACTCATAATAAGTAATGTCAGAGTGATTATTATCACTTGAGGTTATTGTGTATGAATTACAATCATCAACTCTCTTAGAGAAGTTAAATGCTATTTGGTCTCCAACCTGCCATGTATTACCTGGCCCTACCTGTATTGTAATATCTTTTTGAAATGATACATTATTCACATCACATTGATATCCTAAAAATCTTTCATTGTAATATGTCTGTGTTCCATTTCTAAGTCTTGACCATCTATCATATAAGTGATAGTATGGGTCTCCTTCATGTTCACAACAATCAGTAGTTGATAAAGTATATTCAACCTTAAAAGAAAAACTACCCTCTCTATCAAATGTATAGAAACCTGTAAAACTATTGTATTGGTTAGATGTATCTGATATCTCAATATCAAACACCACATTAGTATCTCCTGCTGGTATAGCATCATCAGTAGATAAACTAGCATAGAAACTAATATCATCCAATGTCTGAACCCCAAACTCACTTGAGAAGGATAAAGGCATATATATCCTGTTAAAGTCTAATGTATTCATAAAATTAGATTGGACCTCATATCCTGCTGATTCAATAATCTTCTCAACAACCTTATTAACTCTAATAGCTGGTTTGTAATACCAATAAGGTAATGCTGAACCAGGATTATCAAATGAATAACCACTTAAGGTAAACTCAATATCAGGTATTACATCCTCATCATCATAACCATAATGTATAAATGGATATACAATATCACCATCAAATAAATTTAATGTCCATGAGTCCCTAATATTATCAAAGGTTAAATCATGTGTATACTCATTGAAGTTTAAATCACATAATGTTTGTTCTGATGTCTGTGATGCTAAGGAACCTACCTGTGAGTATACAACAACCTCATAGTCCACCTTACCAACATTCACATACATCTTCTCCAATCTAAGTGAACCTACAATGATTACATTACCAGCATTGGTAATAGCACACTCTAAAGATTGTTTAGGGTCAAAAGAACTATCCTCAAGATTAATCTTAAAGATGTTCCCCATAACCTTATTGTTGAAAGCAGTTCCTGGTATCCTAAAAGTCTTTGTAAAGTCAGAAGCTCTCTTCTCAAACTCTTGGACTTCTAAGACTGACTTATTAAAATTGATGGACTCATTACCATACAGGTCCAAATCCTTCCATGTATTACCTTCTCTAACTTTTAATACTAACATATATCTATATTTTAATAACCACCTAAAACTTGTAAAGTCCTATTCTCAGGTGATACTTGAACTTCTAACTTTAATTGGAAAAGTTTTTGGTTCTTCTTATTTATAATTGTGTATTTCTTATTCAATATATTTACCCTGATAAATGCATCAGTTAACTCATCATACATCATATGTTTTGGTGAGGTAAATATATTCTCAAACCATTCTCTCTCCTCTTGATTAACATAGTCTGTTGTTAACTCAAAAATATCAGTAGCATCTAAACTATAGTTGATAGTGTCCCCAAACTCTTGTTTACCTCTTACATAGGTGGAGTTTAATGTCCCTATCTTATCTAAACCTGTAGACCTTGTAGTTCTCTTAACCTCTGTGGTCTTAAGACTTCTTGCTCTAAATCTGTAGTCATCCCATGTTCCAAACTTATTCAACCAAAATAATGAGTGTGCTTCATTCCTAAGTAAATCTGATGATTCAATTAAATGTGGTTCTTGATTACTATTTATCTGAACTAAGTCTCTATCATATAACTTATGTGCTTCTTCTATTCTATCACTATCTGTTTCACCAAATAAATAACTAACCCTTACATCACCAAATATTAAATCCTTATTTTCCCATATATCATAACTAGTATTAGTATATAAATCACACCTCAACTCAACCCTATTCTGATAATTAAAATTAGCATCTTGGTCAGTGTTTGGAACCTCAGCAATATAATACAATCTTTTCCATCTTCCTTTATCTTCTGCTCTATATATATTATTTTTTGGTGATACTTCAACACTCTCTCCAATAGGACCAGGTGTGAATAAATAAAGATTGGTAAAGTCTCCTGATGATGGTTCAGGGTTATCTTTTACTAATACCATCATACTAACATGAATAAACATCTTACCTGAAGGTGAATCACCAACAACACCTGATATTCTTTGGTTAGGTCCCACTAATAAATCTTTATTCCTTGATAACAGATAACTTAAATACCATGCTGGTTGTCCTTGAGCATATGCACTATAATCTGTTTGTAAAATGATAAAACCAGCTTGAGGACTTTGAGGTATGTTTCTCATATTACCTCTACCAACCTTTTGTTGATTTTGGAAATCACCTAAATAACCATATCCTTCCCCTGTATTAATATCCCATTTGTTTCCATTTACTCCATAAGTAAAATATTGTGTATCTGTTAATGTGGTGTGAACTAAACCTACAGGGAAATTATTATCTGGTCCCCATCCATCTATGTTAGTAGTGAACTTACCAGCATTACCAATCTCTTCTTTAAGTAGATTATAGTTATTATCAAAATCATATAACTTAAGTTTCATTTGGTTAGCATTCTTAAGGGACTTGTCATTACCATTCATAAGTCTAAATCTATCCAATTCAAATCCAAAACCATATATATTATTACTAGGATTGGCTATGTTCCAATCTCTTTTTCTATTAACACCTCCATACACACCAGGTAAAATAAGAAACCTGTCCATTGTTGAGGTTGAAGCTACAGGGTTAATTTGGAATGTGATTAATACTTTCTCTCTATCTCTCATTCCATTCTCAACAGAAACATTCTGACCAATAGGAAATGCAGTTAATACTTCAATAACATTTCTTCCATTAAGACCTACATAATTAATACCTTCAATACTTCTACCTGTCAAACTCTTTATCTCCTCATAGGTAGCATTTCTACTTTGAGACTGATTGTAAACCCTTAATCCTGGTGCTAAGTTAAACTCATACTTTGGATATGGTCCATTAAATTGTTCAGGTAATGTTGCATCTAAACCAACAATTAAACCTGTGTTTTCCTGTGTGTCCTCAACAATCATAAAGTTATTACCTTGAGCTAAATCAGGTATCATAATAGAAGGGTTATGTGGCCATGGTGTTGCTGCTACTCTAACATAAAACTCCCATAATGTGCCAGGGTCATATGTGTCTATTCTAACTTGGAATGTATCTGTAGCTTGTGATATAGTATCATAGATAAATACTCCCTTATTAGAAACCACACCTGAATCAAATATTGTTGCAGTCCCATTCTTTATAATTGTTATTCTATCAGGAATTTCATAAAAGTCCCATGTGAATTTCCAATACCCTACCTCACCTGTTGATACAGGCCCTTGATATTGTGTTGGACTATATCCTCCATTATCACCAACTTCACCTATTGTATAAGGGTCAGGGAACTGACCTAAAAATCCTGCTACATTGTTTTTATCTGGTCTAACATAACATGAGAATGTTGATGCTTTACTATCTTGTGAATTAGCATTTACCTTATGTGTTTTAAGTTTCTCAATATCTTTAAAGGCATTTAGACTATCAAACCCTACAAAGTTCCCTAATACACTATTACCATCTTGTCCATCTTCATAAGTGGTTGTAATTACTTTAGGTGGTATATACTCACATATCTTATCACCTTCCATATATTTTGTAGTAGGTCTAGCTAAAATACAATCTGTTATTGGTCCACTAAAGTATTGGAGTATATTACTAACTTCTAACCCTACAAAGTCTCCATCACCTAAAGATTGGGTTATGTTAATTCTACCTCCTTCTTTAAATGTATTAAATTTAACATACTCCCAACCTGTTTCAATCTTTCTTTGGTTAGAGATACTTACTGCTTCTCCTTGACCTGTAAATCTACCAGCTCCTGTGGAAACATAATCAAAACCAAATGTATCATATATTGGTTGGTCAAATACAGGACTATTAGGTTGGTATCTTACCTCATCAACTAATAAACCTGATGGGTCATAAAATTCATAACCTATGGTTTGTATTCTTTGTCTATAATTATTATATGGTTCAATTCTACCAAATGGTTCTACAACCTCATCATCATTAAAGAAGTTTCTACCAATAGTTGCTCTTTCATAATTAGCAGGGTTGCTAGAATTATTTTTTGCATTCCATAGTGTTATATAGTTGGTCTCATAGAATGAAGCACTCTGTGGTATACCCTCAAACCTTAATCTCTTTAAAGGTCTATGTGATAACTCCTTAATATTATCATTGTGATATAAAATGTTATACTGGTCACTATTAAAGGTTTTATAAAAATTACTACTACCACTTGTATATCCTGCAAAATATAACCCACCTCTATTAATCCTTTCTAAGACATCCAAATGATTGGAACTGAACTGAACATTAGTTAAGTCTCCTGCTGCTCTTAAAACCTCCTCAGAATTAGCATCCATAGCATGATATGATGAATACCATGATGACACATATACTTCAGGGTCTCCTGTATTATCATTACCATCAAATATGGTTAATACCCCATTTACCTTATACTCCTCACCAGCTAATATCTTAACTGATTTTAATTCTGTATATGTTGAATTTCTAACATACAATTGGTTGTTAGTTTGTCTATCTTCATCAGGTGTTGGTCTTGGTGTTAAATGTGTGAACTCATCCTCAACATAGTTCTTAAGAATATCTGATATCTCAACAGATGCATAGTCAAGGTAAGAGGCTAAGGACTTAACCCTTGCAACCTTTACTTCATTAACATAGATATCAAATAAGAACCTATGGTTAGGTTCACCTGTTTTATCTGATTGAGTTGTTGCTCCATTTATACTATAAGCTGGTTGGATAAAAGAGGGTTTCTTATATACATCCCTTCCATAATTAGTTGTTATCATAATTAGTTATTATTTATTTCTGTTATTAGGTTGTCAATTATTTTATTCATATCATCAGCAAACCCTTGTTCTAATCTTTGTTCATATGAGGTCTCAATAAGTTTCTGTGCATAATCAAATGTAGGGTCCAATATTGGTCTTGCTTTTAATCCATACCTATATATGTTTTTAATGATACCAAATCTATATTCATATAAACCTTTTCTTTGAGACCACTCTGTTATACTTCTTGTTAATCCACCTCTTGGTCCTGAACCTGTTCCAAACCTATAAGGTGATGAGGGAGCTTTAGCTCCTGACTCTGAACCTCTTACACCCTTCTCAACAAAATCTATATAGTTGGAACCTGGTTCATCTATTACTATATTGATTGCATAATCACCAGCACCTATTCCTGTATTACCTCCACCTTCAACAACCTCTGACCTAATAGATTGGTATATACCTCCCTTGTCATAAGCCTTCTTCTTGGTAAGGTCCCTCATATAAGGAACCACAATATTCTGAGCAAAGTCATTCAGTGCTTTAATTAATTGAGAGTTGTCTACCTCAAATCCAAATCCTGATAACCTTTCTAATCCCATTACTCAAATGGATTTTCACATATACTTATTTCCTGTGGAACTGATAAAGTGATTGTAGCATTACAACCTGATACCTCATCATTAAACCTCTCAGTGAATACACTGATTGGTGTTGGGTCCAATATCTGTTCTACTTGGTTCTGTCCCTTAAACTCATATATAATGTCCTGAGCTATTCTGATTGTGTCTGATTGAATATCATAATGATTAGCAAACTCTGTATCAACCAAATCCATTACTATAAGGTTGAAGGTTAACAACAATTCATTCTCCAACATCTGTGATGGTTGTGGAACCAAATGGACATATGGATATATTGGTTTCTTATTCTCATCATCAAAGTTAACATCATAGATGTCTCCTGAGTTGAATGAGTTTACCATCTTATGTCTTGTTGCTAAACTCTTAAATTCCTCAACAATGTTTTTGTAAGTCTTATTCATTATCTTCTATTTTTTAATTCTTGTTTCTTATGTTCCTTCTCAATCTCTTTATTATAATCCTTCATATATGAAAGATAGGTGAGACATTCTTTAACAGGTCTCTTAAGGGTTTCTTCCATCTTTGAGAAATCCCTATCAACCAAATTCATTAGGACTGCATACCAACCCCAGTGTTCATTAAATGAAGGTCCATCTTCTTGACCAAGAGTTCTAACCTCTGCATCTTCTCCATTGTCTCCATTGTCATCTTCTCCTCCATTAAAGAGTCCTTCATAACTTTTATAGATTGAAGCCCTGTATGCAAAAAAAAACTACTAGCTGAGAATGCTTTCTCTACTTCCAATTCCTTAAACAGATTTGCTCTGTCCTCAAAATCATCTGTATTATATTCCTCAATATCCCACATAAATCTACCCAATACCTTCTGACCATATACAAGTGGTCTGTATAAGATTGCTATAATCTTATGTAGGTTCTTAACAACCCCATCTGTAATGAAGTGGTCCAAGTCAATATACTCACCCAATGTAATCTCATTTAGGTTGGGAATAAATCCATAGTTCTTATCTTTGAAGGTAAAGGTCTTTTGGTATGTTGTATCTTCTTCCTTAAACAATAGGTCAGCATATTTAAACAACCTTGCAGCATGTTCTGTCTTAACCTTTCTTAGTGTCTGTATTGGACACCCTGTTAATGTTGAGATGATAAATAAACTTTTATCAGTTCCCATTATGTCTTGTTTACCTTGTATATTTTGATACTGACTAATTGTCATCTTCTCAGGTAATACATATTCAACACCTTCTATATTAAACTCTACTTTCATATTCTTAAATATAATTAATTTATTTTTGATTATCTGGCTCCCCCACCTGACATAACTCTGTATCTACCCTTAGGTTGTAGTTCATACCACATCCTAAACATTATTGTATCTGAGATATCAGGAGACTTACCTATATTCTTCTTAACCTGTTCTTTTGGAATAACTTGGTTCTTACCATCCTTATCCACATCCTTTATTCTATGAGCAATTAACTCCTTTGATAATTGTTCCTTTAATGTCATCTTCATCTCACCAAAATTAATCTTACCATCCCTTACATATTCTGATAATAAGAAATAACATTGTGATTTGAGATTGTTGTAGTTCCCATCCCTTAAGGGTCTTGAACCATTCTTAAATCCCTTACACCTCAACAAATCCACAACACCAATTCCCAATCCATCAGCATCAACTATGATATTCTTTAATGGAACATTATAAGAGGTTTTAAGGGACTTTATTTTATCAACTATGTTAGGTATAGACTTATGTGTTAATATGTCCATAGAGATGAGGTTAAGACCATTCCATACACATAATACACTCCTGTCATCACCATAGGATGCTATATCCCCTGTAATGTAATAACTACCATCTTCCAAATCATTATTGAAACACATATTAACATCATTGTATGAAAATAACTGGTCTATTGAATTGTCATAATCCCAATTACCTTCCAATAACCTCTTCCTACTTTCCTCAGGTAGTTTGTGTAATTCTCTGATATAACTATCAGGTAAGTGTGGATTATCTGTTGGTAATGCTGGTATAAATGATTTGTAATCTTCCAACTCACCATCCCTATCAGGTTTATAAAAATAATCATATAACCATCCTTGTGATGGGTTGGTTGTTAATAATACCTTTGGTGTTATACCATACTCCTTTATCTTAAATCTAAATCTTGATTTGATTACTTGGAATGCTTTAAAGGATACCTGTGATGCCTCATCAATGAATGCTCCTGTTAATTCTAATGAACCCAAACTATCATACTGAGGGTCTGATGGATATAAGAATAAATCTTTTAACATAACCTCACTCTCATTATAAAAGGTGAATACATTTGTCTGTCCATTGAATGTCCAATGTGTTCCCTCCTTAAGTTGTAAGTCCTTCAATACCTCAAACATGGTCTTAAGGGTTGTAAGTTTTAATTGGGTTAACTTACTCCTTCCTACCAACATTCTAATACCCTCATATTGAAGACAGGATATGATGGTCCATAAACAACCCAAATAAGATTTACCACCACCAACTCCACCACCATAGAGAACCTCTGTTGTAGTGTCATCTATTAGTCTTCTAAATGCTATTTTTTGTTTAGGTAAAAGTTCAGGATTTACAACCATGACTTGTAATTATCTATTTAACTTTGTATTTAGTCTCCTAAATCCAATTTAATGTCAACTTTACCATTCCCATCACTTGATACTGAGAGGACTTGGGTTTGGTATATACCCATAATCTTTGACAATTCTTTTATGGTATCTAATTCTATTTTCTTATCATCATCTTTTCTTCCTCTTTTGTTAAGGTCAAATAATAAGTGTAATACTTTCTGCATCATATCTTCTCTCTCATCTGAGAATTGACTTCTTATTCTCTCCCATGCATATATCCAATATCTATTTCCATCTACTATTTCATGTTCACTTCTTATCCATTGACAGAACTCATTCCAATTGTAGTGTTCATAGAGTATCTTTTCCATACAGGTGTTTACAACTTGTTCTCTTTTAGCCTTTGTAAACTTTGGACCTGTCTTTCTCTTTTTCTTATTTGGTTTTTCTTTGCTCATAATTTTCTTTAATTACTAAGAAATCTTTATAGAAGTTATTAAGGTTATGTTTAACTAATGCTCTGAACTTTATATTCATTGTATCAGTTATTGTTGAGTTGGTAAATATCTCATTATGTATTTTAAAGATAATCCCCCATTCTTCTAGTGATGGATATCTGTTTGTTAATACTTCATTATACACATAAAGAGTTTCTGTGATTAACTTCTTTGTCCATTTACTATCTCTTATGTCTAAACCTTTAAAATTGTCTTTTCCTTTTTTTGATTTGCATCCACATCCCATAGTTATTTTGTTTTAATTTCTGTTATTATTCTAACCCCTGATAATATCATTAGGGTTAATAGTATTATGTTTAACATAATTTTTCTTTTATTACTCTCTTCACCCTTCTTATGGTTGAAGCTATTGTATGATATGATATCCCTGTCTTGTTTGCTAATCTCTGATAAGAATATCCTTCATTATAGTATTTATTGAATAGAGCTCTGTCAAACCATTTAAGGTCTCTTAAGACTAAGTCTACATCTTTTAATTGTTGTTCCACAATCTTCTTATTATCTATCTCCTCATTTGGATTATTAACACTAGGGTCAAACAATAGCTCTGAGGTATTTTGGAAGTGTTTTCTGAACTGATAATGATAAGGTGATGTCTTACTATTCCAATTGGTATAAAGTATCCTTGAGAAGAACCATTTGAGTTCCTTGTCTTTTAGATTTTCCAATTGTTCTGATTTTGACATTAGTTGTTCCAAACAATTATGTAATAACTCATCTGAGTCATTATGACCCTTTGTGATATTCTTAGACATTATTGATATGTCATCATAGTATTTTGATATCCACCTGTTTACATTATTCTTCATCACTATACCATGTTTCATCAATGTATTCATTGACCTGCTCTACCCACTTTTTATATGCATTAGATAGAATGTATGCATACTCATAGTTCTCTTCTGAGACCTCTATTTTTATTTGTTCCTTAACAATACCAAACACTCTACCTGACACCTCTAAATATCTTGTATCATCAGGAGATACATGATATGAGACTAAAACAAAATTCATTATATCATTTAAATCATTGATAATGTTTGTCATCATGATACCTGATTTGATTTGGTTCTTGAATGGATTGTAGTCCATATTCTTTTTATTAACAGATATCATCTTGATTACCATCTTGTTAAAAATTTGCTCTGTCATAGTTAAATATAAATTACCTGTTCACTATGTAAATAGTTCATCAAAAGGAGTAAATAATTCTGCAATGTGTGGATAATCTTCCAATAAAAAGTATGGTGAATGTATTCTGTTGTCAGGGTCTGCTGGTCTCCATTCTATATCAGGTAATATATTTTCACATAGATACATTACATCCAATACCTCCCAACCTAGTTCTCCTCTTGTTATAATATATACAGGTAGACCTGAGTCTAGTCCCATATAGTAATACCATTCTAAATCAACTCTCTTAAACATCTTTTTAGAGTTTTTTACATCAAAATATGCTTGTATCTTTTCAAAATAGATATCAGGTGTTTTGTTTAACTTATACCCTTTTCTTTTTTTAAAGTTATCAGGTATTGGATAATGTTCTTCCTCCTCTTGATGTATGGTATTATATTCTTTATTGTATTTTCTATAAACTTGATACTCAGTTTTTTTACCAACCAATAATGCAGTTTGAAAGTTAATATTTGCCATAGACTTATTTTTTAGGTTGATAATTACTCAACCAATCATATTTATTTCTATACTTCTTTAATAACCAATCAGGGTCTTTCTTGATTTCAGGGTATAATGTATTCAAATGTTCTTGAAACACTTCAATCTCTTCTTGGTTCTTTGGTTCCCTTATCCACATTGAAAAGGACCTCCACTGATGTTTATCAAATATCATATATCTATAAGTATCTAGTAATAATACAAAAGTAAGTTTATTTAATCAATAAGCATAAAAAAAGAGAGAATGTGTGGTTCCCTCTTTTTTGTATAACAATATAAACTATTACAGACTTGAATGGCAGAAACAAGTCTGATAATAATATTATACACATTGAAATCATAAGTGTCAAGTATATTACAAAAAAAAGGAGAACATCTCTGTTCTCCCCTTCTCACCTAAAAACAAACCTTTTTTACCAATCTGATGCTACTACCTCAGATGTTAGGTTAATTTCTTCTACTCCTTTGATGAAGTTTAAAACTCCTGTATACTCTTGAACAAATGACTTATAAAAAGCTTTCTGTGAAAATCCTTTATTCATTAATACCTCTCTGTATTTACCTTTACTCTTGATGAACCCATCTTTCATTTGTTTAGACACTGACATCTTATATGTGTCATTCCAAACTTGGTGAACCATATCTGTAAATGATACTCTCATTTTACCATCCTTGAATTCAAAATGAACTTGTAGTTTTGTTTTGTATGAGTAGGTCATACCAAGACCTGTTTTTTCTGTATATGTAAGTATTGGTGTCATTGTCATACTAGACTCTGTATTACTTTTAATAACCCCCTCTGCTGAGTTGAATGTTCTACCTACCCATTGTAATACACCCTCTTTAATTTGTGATGAAGTCATGTCAGGGTATTCTACCACAACTCTTTTGATAAGGTCTGTGGATTTGTCTTGATACACACTATCAATGTGAAATGTTTGTTGTCCAAATCCTGATAAGGACATTAATGATACTACTAATACTAATACTGCTTTTACTAAATTTTTCATGTTTGTTTGTTTTTATTGTTATTTATTAATTATTTTGATTAGAATGGTAAGTCAAATTCTAATTCCAACTCAACAACTACATCATATGTTTTTGATAGTTTGTTGTGGAAGTTGTATGCTTGTTCCTTAGTCATACCTGAAAGTGTGAAACAAGGGTTGTCATAGAACTTCTCAAGGATTTCATCCTTTACCCCATCATCTTGGAGATAGTCTGTGTAATCAGACATAAGGTCTATTAGTAATTCTTCCATTGTGATGTCTGTCATTCTTGAGTAAGTGTCTGTCATTTTTTTAAGTTTTTAAGTGAGATACAAAGATAAGCATTATTCTGACACTGCCAAAAA
>ERZ1039804.817-NODE-817-length-19229-cov-7.171117_pt1 | contig 19229 bp, 19 predicted proteins | sample MGYA00383089_ERZ1039804 | MGnify/ENA primary metagenome ERZ1039804 (study PRJEB29581, sample SAMEA5548359) | metagenome | biome: marine; feature: coastal; material: water | depth 1 m | study: Short-term variability in the microbial, nano- and picoplankton dynamics...
ATATAAATATTAAAAGCCACCCAAATTGAGTGGCTTTTTTTTGTGTTTTATTTCTCCTCTAATAACAGGGAATTTGGTTCGGATAATAACGATAATGTAAAACAAACACCAACAGGTTAAATTAGTCGTATGTGTAAAAAAAATCATGTGGATCGTGCTTTATACATTGCACAAAGAAATGGATTAAAAGCACAAGGTCTTTTTGCAAAAGGTGTTCCCGATTGGTATAGTCCGTATTTAAAATACCGAGAACAATTAGCTAGAGTGAAAGCTGTTTTCGAAGTGTTAACTAGTAAATCCCCATATTATGCAGGTAAACCTATTAAAATCAATTAAATGTACTTTAATACTTTGGTTAGCATAGTAAGTAAACCAAGAAGAATTAGGATTGTAATTGTAATTCTAGTTGCTCCTTGGTAATTAGCGGTTCGCTCTTTCTTATCTTTCCGATATCCCCAAACTAATGCAATTGCGAAAGCGGCTAAAAAACATAAAGCAAATACTTTTCTTCCTTCTGTAAACATCATAAGTTAAAGATACTTCTTTAACTGAAAAGGGATTGCTTATTTTATTGATTTCAATAAACTTTTAGCTTCTTTTTTAGTTTTTTTATTTCCCTTTAAGGCCTCTGTTAGAAATTTCACACTAACTAACGGTCTGTTAAGTTTTAAATGGGATTTTCCAGTGTATAATTGAGCTTTAAAGTAATCAGGATCTGCTTTTTTTAGAGTATTTAATTGTTTTATTGCATTTTCAAACTGCTTGTTTTCATAAAAAGTAATACCACTATCTAAGGCTGATAAAGGCTCGATATATTTATCTTTCAACTTTTCTCTAGAATTACTTTCAACTTCATTTATTTCCTGAATGTTTAAATTAGGAACACTATCAGTTTCATAGTTAAATGAGTTTGTGTCTTTAGGCTCAAGCTTTGCATTAGTCTTAAAGTAATTTCTTTTTTCATTAATTACGACTGTGTTTTCTTCTTTTAAATCAGCTTTTGTTTGACTTTTATTTTGGGCAGCTCTTGTTTCAAAAACCTCCTTAACAATTTTTATTTCTCCAATTTCTTCGTTATTATCAGTTTCAAAAATAGTTGTACTAAAATCAGGCTTACTTTTTTTGTTGATTACTTCCGAGGGGTTTTGGCGAGGCGAACTAACTTCTTTCTTATGAGTTTTTGAGCTTTCTAAACTTATGTTTTTCTCCTGCTTTTTAATTTGTGGTTGATGATCTAGATTTACTGAATCTTTAACAGTATACTGAATTGCAACCTCTTTTAAGTTTTTTTTGTCTCCCTCCGCAGTAAACTGGTTATCTAATTTTAAGGAATTTAAGTTATTAACTATTAAGATGGCTAAAATTGATGCTGCAATCCCAGATAACCATAAAATTGTTTTGGTTTTTCGTTTACGATAGAAAGGATTTTGTTTTAGGCTTCGATAATTTGCAATTGAATTCTCTTGCCCCATAAATCCATCAATAGCATCTGAGCAAAATTTACAGTTAATTGTGTGGCGTTCAACCTCATTTCTTTCAATATTTGAAAGTGAATTATTTACATAATCTAATAACTTTCGCTCACTTAAGCAATCGTAATGATCAAAAATATTATGCAATAATTGTTTATCCATTTTTCGATTCTAAACAAATTTTTAAATTTCTTTTTCCGTTTTGAATATAGCTTTTTACTTTCTTCAAAGTATGCTTTGTTTGAGCTGATATTTGATTATAGCATAGTTCATTTAAATAAAAAAGTTGAATACATTGTTTTTGGCTATCCTTCAAATTCATTATGCATTCTTCAAGGTGGGTTAATATTTCCTCTTTTTGAATACTTGGATGTGTTTCTAATGAGAATTCCATATCCTCCTTGTAGTTTAATTGATATTCTTGAATATTTTTTTTCGATTTATTTTTTTTCCGAAGAAACTGCATGCATTGATTAAAAGTAACTCGGTATAGCCAGCTTTTAAAATGTGTGACTTCGTGCTGAATTAATTTAATAGATAATAATTCGTAAACCTCCATGCAAACATCCTTGGCATTGTCTTCATCTTCAAGGTTTTTTAAGCAAGCTCCGTAAATAAGATGGAGGTGTCTTTGGAATAAAGCAGCTAAAAAATCACTGTTTTCAGTTGATTTATATTTAATCAGTAACTCATTATCGGTTATATTGGAATCAATAGCTCGCAAGGCTTCTAATGTAAAGAAAAAAACAACAATTTTCGAAATGTTAACCGCTTTAGATTAGTTGTTTTCAAGATCGGTAACAGTAAAATATGTTAAAATATTAATTGGGAAGGCAACTTTATAAATAGTGCTACGTTTTAAACAAAATTAAGTGATGATAATTTCAGATTTAAACGATTGCAATTCAGCTTTGAACCAAATTCAACATTGGCTAAAGGCGGGGGTTTTTAATCAAAATTCATATTCAGAAATTGAAGGTGTAATTAAGGCGGTAGAAACTTACATGGGCATGCCGTTACCAGCAAAAAGTTTTATAGAATCAAGTTGCACTGAATAGTCTATTGGTTATCCAATGAGATTTTTAATTCTTCAAACAAGGAAAGATCCTCTTGTTTTACTCCTCCCGGTCTTGTGTCAGGATTATTTAAGTAAAAAATCAAGTTATTTAAATCCGAAGCTAAGCGTAATTTTTGTGTTTCTTTGGCTGTTTCATTTTCTGAATAAAGGCGCTCAATTACTGTTGTTTTATTCTCGCCTTTTAATTCATTAATAATGCGTTCCATTCCTTTTGTCATCGAATGTTAGTTTACAAAGTTTATTATCAATTAATTTTGGATAATTGGTAGTATTTTCAAGATATAAAGATAGTGGATTTTCGTGGTTAGACAGCTGTTAATCTTTAATTTCAACTGCATTGTTGAATTTAATATTTAATTTTTCACCCGATAGTCTTTCCAAAGATTTTATAGAAATATTTATTATTCCGTTACTCAAATGGTATACGAACTGGTCGCCTAAAAACTCTTCAGTTTCAATTTTGAAAGTATTTCCTTTCGAAAGAATTATATTTCTTTGTGGAATCCAATAATTACTTGAGTCTTTAATGAATTTATCGGTAATACTTTTAATCAAACTCCCTTCAAATATGTTTGTCAATCCTAATAATTTGGCGGCATATACAGATGGAGGAGTAGTAGTGAGTTTAAGAGGCGTGTCTTTTTTTAGTAGTTTTCCATTTTGAATTACCATAATTTCATCAGAAAAAGTTAGAGCGTCTTTTGAATCATGAGTAACAAATAGTAGACCTATATTTAATGCTTTAACAACGTTTTTTAGAATGGCTTTAAACTCAGTTTTAGAGATGTTATCTAAGTTACTAAAGGGTTCGTCTAGCAGTAATAAAGGCGGTTCTTCAATCAAAGCTTTTGCCAACGCTACCTTTTGTTTTTGCCCCCCTGATAGCTCCTTAGATTTCTTGAATTGAATGTTTTCAAGTTTACAAAGTCGAATTATTTCTTCTGTTTTACTCTGTTGATAGGATCTGTTATATTGTATAAGATGATGGCGGATATTATCAAAAACAGTAAATCCGGGTTCTAATTGAAAATCTTGATGAACAACTGCAACCCCTTTTGTTCCTGGAACAAGCTTTTCTGATTTATTGTAAACACGCTCTCCTTGGAAGTAGATTTCTCCTTCATCCCGATCCATAAAACCTCTAATTGCTTTTAGAAGACTTGTTTTTCCACAACCACTTTCACCTAAAACACAAAGCACCTGACCTTGATTCATTTCAAAGTTAAGTTTATCGAGGACTTTCCAATCTCCATAGGAGAGGGACAAATTTTCAACCTTTAAAAGCATGAGCCTAAATTAAAAAAGCCATTTCAAATAAATGAAATGGCTGATTGTTAATTTTTATGAACCTATATTATTTTAAGTCAAATAATCGATTAGCGGCAGATTCTCCATCGATAATCAATTCAAACAAGTAGCTTCCTTCAGGAAGATCCCTTACATTGGTGATATAGTCTAAGGTGATTTTTTGCTCTTCACCAGCATACTTGAAGGTTTTTGCGGCAGCATATGTGATGGCGCCTTTTGCTTGCGCTTCGGTAGTGGCTCCTTCGTTATTTAAAGTTCCGATTGTTTTTCCTGCTGGAGAGATAATTTTTAACAGAATTTTTTTGTCTCCAACTTTAGCAATTTCATTTTTGAGGATATTAAAAATAACTTCTAACTTATTTGTTCTTCTTGCTAATTTAGTTTTTTTCCATTTTTCACCATCACTTCCTCTAGCTTTATAGGCGTTGATTGTAATCTGAGCAGGAATAAGTTCGGATGCTTTAGCCACTTTCTGATTTAAGTCTTTGTTGATTGTATTTACAGAATCTATATTTTCAGTAAGCTCATGATTAATTGTCTCTAACTTTTTATTTTCTAGTAAAAGTTCGTCTACTTTAGATTCTAATTGCTTATTCAATTTACGAACCATCTTTAAATTAGCTCTTAAGCGTCTATTTAATTCTTCTTTTTCCATTCCTGAAGCTATTAAAGAATCATTTTCGGCTTTTATTTTCTGAATTTTAGCAAGCGTTGATTGTATTTCTTGATCTTGTTCAGCAACATCACCTTCAAGTTTTCGGGTTAACTCTTTTGAGTCTTCAAATAACTGGTTTACTTTTTCATTATCAGCTGAAAGATCATCAATTGCTTTTAAATTATGTTTGGATTGTTCCTGAAATGCTTGCTTTTGTATAAAGTTGTATCCCACAGACCCAACTAAAAGGAGTAACAAAATAATTATGATGGCTTTTAGCTTCTTGTCGTTGGATTTTTTTTCGTTGTTCATAGGTGGTTATTTAAAGATTAATCTTTTAAAACATAAATATAATTAAAATTTAAGAATGACAAATTTGTTCTTTATTGCGCTTGCGTTACCACTTATAAACAATAGGATTCGTTTATCAAGTTTTAAGGGAAAGAACACGAAAAAGTTTTAAATTTGTTTCCTCTTAAAATGAGTACTATGAATTTTAAAAATATTAAAAGTTGGATTTCCATAGCATTAATGCTTCCAGTGCTTGCTGTAGCACAAAAATTTAACGTTTCAGGAACGGTAAAAGATGGTGCGAATGGCGAAACAATGATTAGTGCCATGATTTACACCGAAGATGGAAATTATGGTACGGCCACAAATGCATATGGATATTATAGCATAGAACTACCAAAAGGAACTTATACTTTACTTTTTAACTACAGCGGATTTGCAACATTGTCCAAAACAATTATTGTAGAGGGTAATATGAAATTAAACGTTGAACTTGCTGCTGAAACTGAAGAAATTGATGTGGTAGTTGTAACCGGAAAAAGAAATACAGACAATTTTAAGAAAGTGGAAATGAGTACCATCGAGTTGGATGTTAAAAAAATTGAAAAGATACCTGCTCTTTTGGGTGAAGCTGATGTTGTTAAAGCAGTGCAGTTAATGCCTGGTGTTTCTACTGTTGGTGAGGGAGCTACGGGCTTTAATGTTAGAGGTGGTGGAGTTGATCAAAATTTAATTTTATTGGACGAAGCACCTGTTTTTAATTCATCTCATCTTTTTGGATTCTTTTCCGTCTTTAACGCTGATGCTGTAAAAAATGTAAAATTAATAAAGGGCGGGATACCCTCCCAGTATGGCGGTAGATTATCATCTGTATTGGATATTAGAATGAGAGAAGGAAACAAAAAAAAGGTTTCTGGTCAGGGTGGAGTAGGATTACTGTTTAGTCGTTTTGCAATTGAAGCTCCCTTAGTAAAAGATAAAGCATCATTTATAATTGCAGGAAGAAGATCCTACGCTGATATTTTAGCAAAACCATTCCTAGCAGATAATTTTAGTGATGCTAAATTTTATTTTTATGATTTAACAGCAAAGGTAAATTATGACATTAATGAAAAAAATAACGTTTATTTATCTGGTTATTTTGGTCGTGATGTTTTTGCTCAAGGTTTTGGGTTCAATTGGGGGAATCAAACTGCTACTGCCAGGTGGAACCATATTTTTAATAATAAGCTGTTCATGAACATGACAACTTATTATTCTAATTATGATTTCAAAATTGGTGTAGGTAATCAAGAAGAGGGTGGATTTCAATGGAAGGGAAATATTAAAAACTACTCAGCAAAACCATCTTTTACATATTACCTAAACAACAACAACACAATTCAATTTGGTGGGCAGTCTATTCTTTACGAGTTTGCTCCAGGGGAAAGTGAATTTTATGCTGAGGGTAATAAATTTGATTTTTCTCAAGATGATAGGTTTGGCTTAGAGAATGCCATTTATATTGGAAATGAACAAAAAATTAAAAAAGGGATAATCTTAAAATATGGACTACGTTATTCAATGTACTCTTACTTAGGACCAAGTAAGGAATATATATACGGTGAAAGATCTTCAATTACGGAAAGTCGTGACACGCTTAAAGTCAAATCATACAATAATGGAGAGTTTATAAAAACATATTTTAATCCTGAACCTCGTTTTTCTGCAAAGTTTGATATTGATAGTGTTTCTTCAATTAAAACAAGTTACAATAGAATGTCACAATACATTCATTTAATGAGTAACACAGCTGCTTCAACTCCGTTAGATTTTTACTCACCTACAACTAATAATGTTAAGCCACAACTGGCTGATCAGATCGCTCTTGGTTATTTTAGGAATTTTGGAAAAAATCTTGGTTGGGAGACCTCTGTGGAAGGTTACTATAAGTTTCTTCAAAATCAAATAGGGTATATACCAACCGCAGCGTTGCAGTTGAATGATTATTATGAAGGTGATTTATATTATGGATCAGGTAGAGCTTATGGTGCAGAATTTTTTGTAAGAAAAAACCAAGGAAAACTAACAGGTTGGCTGAGTTTAACACTAGCAAAGACTGAAGTTAAAATGGATGAAGTCAATAATGGTGATTATTATAATAACAGGTTTGATAAACCAGTTGTTAGTAATCTTGTTTTAAATTACGAGTTTAACAAAAAGTACGAAATGAGTGCTAATTTTGTTTACAACACTGGTGCACCATTCACATCTTCATCTATTAATTATGGTATTCAAGGGGTAAGTGTTTCTCATAATCCTGCTAATGTTAGAAATAATGCAAGAGTACCAGATTACCATCGTTTAGATTTATCATTTACAATTCATGGAAATGAAGAGAAGAAGAATGGGAATAAAAAGCTGTGGCATGGCGACTGGGTTTTTAGTGCTTATAATACATATGCAAGAAGGAATGCTTTTACTGTTTATTTCGAAAATGAAAATGGAGAGCCACAAGCAATTAAATATTCTATTGTAGGAACTGTAATTCCTTCAATCACTTATAATTTTAAATTTTAATTAAAGATGAAAAAGATATTTTCAGCAATAGCAATTGTGTTTTCTTTAACGTCTTGTGAAGATGTTATCGAAGTTGAAGTTAGTGATGGTGCCATTCAATTGGTAGTTGATGCTTTTGTAAACAACCTCGCTGAACCGCAAGTTATTAATCTTAAGAGCACAAAGCAGTTTTTTGACGAAGTCGTACAAGAAGCTTTTATTGCAGACTCAGTTTATATTAAAGATGACTTAAATAATATGTATTTCTTTGAGGATGAATTAAATGATGGGAATTATACTTGGGATGATAGTGTTTTAGTGCATGAAGGAAGGACTTACGCTTTAATGATAAAAGGCAACGGAGTTGAATATTCTTCGATTAATTTTGCTAATCCAGTACCAGACATCGATAGTTTAAATTGGGAATATTCACCTAAAACCATTGGTGCTGAAAATGGCGGTTATTTAGTTGAATTGGTAGCGCGAGATTTAATTGGACAAGCTGATTATTATTGGATTAGATTTAAAAAGAATGGAGTTTACGATACGAGAAGAGCAGGTTTAAACCTACCAGTTGATGGATCTTTTAGCGAAGAGTCTATGGCAGATGGCCAGTTGTTTATACCCCCAATATCAACTTTTCCTATGTTTAATGTTGAAGATAGCCTAGGGCTAAAAGATACAGCAACTTATGAGATTTGGAGTTTAACCGAAGGAACAAACGGTTTTTGGGCCGAAGTTTTAAATCAGTCGATTAGCGGTGGAATAGGCGCTTTATTTGCAACTCCTACAGCTAATGTGAAAACCAACATTATTTCAACAGGAACAGAGTTAAAAGACCAAGCAGTTGGTTGGTTTTCAACATCAGTAGTGAGCTCCAAAACTATCATAATAAAGGAGAAGGAAGGTGAGAAATTATCTTTTCCTCTCTTTTAGCGGAACGCTAAAAAGTATTTGATACAGACAACGATTTCAATTACTATTTTAAGGGTAATGTTACGTTCATATTTTAATTCAAATATTTGAAACTAAAAAAAGTTAAGTGGTTTTAGGGACTTTGTTACAATAGTAGGTCAAAAAAGTCTATCCCAATTTATTAGCGATTTTTTCAGCACATCTCTGCCCATCAATTGCTGCGCTCATTATCCCCCCTGCATATCCAGCACCTTCACCACAAGGGTATAACCCTTTAATTTGAGGATGTTCTAGCGTTTCATTATTACGTGGTATTTTAACAGGACTACTCGTTCGAGATTCGGTAGCATGTAGAATAGCTTCGTTGGTGTAATAACCTTGCATTTTCCTGCCAAAATCTTTAAAAGCGTGTTGAAGTGCAATAGAAACAGCTTTTGGTAAAACCTCTCTTAATTCAACACTTTTAATACCAGGATGATAACTAGTTTTAGGAAGTGAGGTACTGGTTTTTCCATTAACAAAATCAATCATTCTCTGTGCTGGTGCAACTTGGGTTTTTCCTCCCATTTCCCAAGCTTTTTGTTCAACGGAAGATTGGTATTCTAGCGCCGCTAAATTTCCGTGTTCTTCAAAAGGCTTGAAGTCATTTGCATCAACGGCAACTACAATTCCTGAGTTTGAATATGGATTATTACGTTTACTAGGGCTCCAACCGTTCGTTACAATTTCCCCAGGAGCAGTAGCGCAAGGAGCTATAATTCCTCCTGGGCACATACAAAAACTGTAAACAGGTTTATATTTTGTTTGTGTAACCATGCTATATGAAGCAGGGGGAAGGTAATCACCTCGTGAATCACATTTATATTGAATTTTATCAATTAAAGCTTGTGGGTGTTCAATTCGAACACCAAGTGCAAATGATTTAGCTTCAATTAGTATTTTCTTTTCATTAAGCTTTCTAAAAATATCTCGAGCTGAGTGACCAGTCGCCAAAATAACATTGTTGGCAATGAATTCACCCTTGTTCGTATCAACCCCAATGATTGCATCATCTTTAATTAAAAAGTCGAGCACTTTAGTGTTAAAATGTACTTCACCACCGCATTCGATAATGAATTCACGCATCGATACAATAATGTTTGGTAATTTATTCGTTCCAATATGTGGGTGAGCATCTACAGCAATGTCTGGACTGGCGCCGTGTTCTATTAAAATAGAAAGTACTTTTTTTACATTTCCTCTTTTATTGGAACGTGTGTAAAGTTTACCGTCAGAGTAAGTTCCTGCTCCTCCCTCTCCAAAACAATAGTTCGATTCAGGATTTACGCGATGTGTTTTATTAATAGCGGCCAAATCCCTTCTTCGATCCTTAACATTTTCTCCACGCTCGATAACAACAGGTTTTATTCCTAATTGAATTAACTCTATTGCCGCAAAAATTCCAGCAGGACCAGCACCTACAATAATTGTAGGTTTTGCATTTTTAACATCTTTTTTTTTGGAGAAAAATTGATTTGTTACGGGTATTTTTTCTTGTATACCAACTTGAACTTTTAGCTGAAAAAAAATATTTCGAGATCGGGCATCAATACTTCTTTTTAAAATTTTAAACTCAATAATTTGTTGAACGGAAATGTTAAGTTCTTCTGCAAATGTTTTTTTTAATTCTTCTGAGTCCTCGATTATTGAGGGTTTTACGCGAATATTAATTTCCTGAATCATCCTTCAAATGTAAATGAAATGGTAAATGTTTGAGACTTCAAACCGTCAATTACATTTGTAAAAGGCGTATTGTCATTAATTAAGATGTTTCTAATTCCCTTATCCCATTTTATTTGAGGTGAGAACTTGAAGTATTCAAGGAAAAACTCAAGTCCAAATCCAACAGTATAACCATAATCCCAGCGGTCTAATCTAACAACAACAATATCCGAATCTGTGTTTTTTTGAGAAACCATATCATAACCAATGAAAGCTCCTCCAGTAAGGTAAGTTCTCCAGTTTCCGTACCGTTCCGATTTATATTTAAATTCAACAGGAAGAGCAAGATAAGTGGATTCAGCTTGGCGTTTATCAATAAATAAACCTTGATCAGTTTTAATTAGATATTCAAAATCTCTTTGACCAAATATTAAGGTAGGAAACAGCGTTCTAAGATCCCATTGGTGGCCTAAGTGGATATCTGTGATTACACCAAGGTTAAATCCTGGAGAAGGTTTTACATTTACCGAATAAATAGTGTCAGTAGTGTAAATTGAATTGTTAACGCTGAGGTTATTTCCTAGATAATTCAGACCCAATAAAAACCCAAAGTGAATCTTTTTATTCTCATCAAATCCTTTCAAGTTTTGATTAGCTCTTCGCTGGGAAAACCCAAAAAGAGCACAAAATAAAAATACGATGATAAAAATACGTTTCATTCCTTATTTAGTACCTACATATATTGATGCTATGCCAAACGAGCAAGGAATTATTTTAGTGCTTTTAAAACCTACTTTTTCTAAAATATCAGTAAATTTTTTTCCATCAGGAAAAGCATTTACCGAATCAGGAAGGTATGTATATGCAGTTTGATCTTTTGACACTAATTTCCCAATTTTTGGAAGAATAAATTTAAAGTAAAAAAAGTATAACTGCTTAATTGGGAAGTATTTCGGTTTACTAAACTCTAAAACAATCAATTGGCCTTCCGGATTTAATACACGGTGCATTTCTGACAATCCTTTTTCGAGGTTTTCAAAGTTTCTCACACCAAATCCAACTGTTATTCCGTCAAATGAATTTTCTTCAAATAGAATGTTTTCTGAGTCGCCAACCCTCAAACTAACTTTGCTAGCTAAACCTTTTTTATTAACTTTTTCAATACCAACATCAACCATTCCTTTCGAAATGTCTAATCCGATAACTTCAGTTGCACCAGATTTTAAATCTTCAATTGCAAAATCACCAGTACCGCAAGCAATATCTAACACTTTTTTAGGCTGTAATTTTTTAAGAATTTTAACAGCTTTTTTTCTCCAAAGGATATCAATCCCCATGGAGAGCGTGTGATTTAAAAGATCATACTTGGGAGCTATGTTGTTAAACATTTTAGCTACCTGTTCTTTTTTCGATCCTTCCTCGTTTTGGTAAGGTTTAACCTCTGATGATTCCATGTTACAAAAGTACTAAATTGAAGTGACTTGATTAAGAACCTTTCGCTATTCTTATCGTACCCAAACGATAATTGTTAAAATTCTAATTATGGGAAAGAAAAAGTCCAAAAAAGAAAAGAGAAAAAAGAAGGCTAAAAAAGCTGATAAATTGGCGAAACAATGTTTGGTTGCTAAGGGAAAGAAAAAAGCAGACAAAAAGAAGAAAAAGCTTAAGAAAAAATCAAAGTCTGAAAAGAAAATAAATAAAGTCAAGTTTGAAGAAAACATCAATAAGATTGTAAAAGAAACAATTATCGAAAAGCCAATACTTGTCGTTCAGGATGAGCCTAAAGAAACGGTAAGTAAGTCAGTTAAAACATCCGAAACTATAAAAACTTTAACGGGTAGTAGGAGGCTAACTGCTAAAGTCGCTATCGCAAAGATTAAAACATATAAAACAAAGTTAGGAATTGATAATTTCACTCAATTCGAAAACCGATTAACAGTTTTAAAAGCAGCGAAAGTTAAAAAACGACAATTGAAATAGAATCTTTGGTAATTAACATGCATTGGCTTATAAGTTATATCATCATACATCTTTTAAATTATAGTAGTATAGTATTTTTACACCATGTCTCAATTAACGATAGAAAAAGATATAGAATACATAAAGAACCAAGTGAATTATTTGGATACTTTTCAAAAAAGAATATTCAATGCCTTGAAGGAATTGAAAGGAGGGAGTACTTACTGGAAAGGTATAACAGGTGATGAAACTATTTATGTTGAAATTAACCGTTGGTTGAAGAGTTATTCTACATTAAAAAATCACTTGTATCAAAAAGAAGTTATTGATCCAGAGTTGAGATCTGCGCTAAATAACTTACCACAATTAGTTTTCACAAAACCCGTTGCATCAATTGAACTTTTAAAAAAGAAAGGTAGTTTTATTAAGTTTTTGTACAAAGCAATGCCTCCTTACAGAATACAATTCAATAAAAAGAGAGTTTTAGAAATAGAAGGTCAGTTGAACGAGTATAAAGACCGAGCGGATCAATTAAGAAAACTTTCTTTTAAAATTGAAAGTGTTTACACCGACGGTATTTAAAAGTGAGTGAGCGTAAACTGAAGATAGCATTTTTATCAGTTTTTCATCCTTTCAGAGGAGGTATTGCTCAGTTTAATACAGAGCTGTTTAAAGCACTCGAGGAAAAAGCACAAGTTCAAGCATTTAATTTCTCTACCCAATACCCTAAATTGCTTTTTCCTGGGAAAACACAATTTGTGGATCAAAAAGATTTTGCTCCTAATTTTAAAACACCCCAATACTTAAGTTCAATTAATCCCTTAACGTTTAACAAAACAGCAAGGGCAATTAAAAAATATAACCCTGATGTGTTAATTACATCGTATTGGATGCCATTTTTTGCACCATCTTTAGGGTCGGTTTGTAAAAAATTAAAGAAAAAAACTATCAATATTGGAGTTTGCCATAATGTAATTCCGCATGAATCGAGAACAGGCGATTCCGCTTTAACAAAGTACTACCTAAACCAACAAGATGGTTTTGTTGTGATGAGTGAAACTGTTCAACGCGACTTATTATCACTTAAACCAGGAGCGAAAAACTTTTTACGACCACATCCTCTGTATGCTCAATTTGGAGATCCAAAAAACAAATCGGAAATGCGCTTAAAGTATGGCGTAAAAAAAGGACAAAAAGTATTGTTGTTTTTTGGGTTTGTAAGAAAGTATAAAGGATTAGACCTTTTACTGGAATCTTTACCATATTGTGATGAAAAAACTGTTGTCCTCATTGCAGGAGAGTGTTATGGAGAATTTACCGAGTATCAAAATATCATAGATCAACATCAATTAAGTTCACGCGTTTTAAATCATGTACGATATATTCCAGACGCTGAAGTAGCTGAAGTATTTTCGGTAACTGACGTTTGTGTTTTACCTTACCGATCAGCTACTCAAAGTGGAATTGCGTCTATTGCTAAGTATTATCAAGTTCCTATGGTAGTTACTCCAGTAGGAGAATTACCCAACGAATTAATTGATGGAGAAACAGGAGTGGTTTGCGAATCATCAATACCTCAAAAAATTGCCGAAGGAATTAACAGTTGTCTTCAAACATTACCTAAATTTTCTGAAGCCTTAAAAGCGGAAAAAGATGAACACAATTGGAATAATTTTGCAATTGAATTAATTGCCTTTGTCAATTCATTAGATGCTTCAATTTAAACCTTACTATATTTGCAAAAGATGTTTGCAGAAATGATTAAAAATCGAATTTTAAATCAGTTTCATTTTAGGTTTTTACTAAAATGGATACTTGTATCAATCATAGTTGGCGGTTTATCGGGCAGTGCATCAGCTTGGTTTTTAATGGCACTAAAATGGGCAAAAGATGTAAGAGAAGCTAATTATTGGTTAATAGGTTTATTGCCAATAGCAGGAATAGGAATAGTCGCATCTTATAATTTTTGGGGGAAAGAAGTATCGAAAGGAAATAATCAATTAATTGAAGAAGTTCAACAACCTAATAAAATTATTCCGATTATTATGGCGCCCTTGGTACTAGCTTGTACGGTACTAACACACTTATTTGGAGGTTCAGCAGGAAGGGAAGGAACGGCTGTTCAAATGGGAGGGTCAATTGCTGATCAAATCAATCAATTTGTGAAATTTTCTGATGCAGATCGAAAGATTTTAATCATGTGTGGAATTGCATCAGGGTTTGCATCCGTTTTCGGAACTCCACTAGCAGGAGCACTTTTTGCATTAGAAATTATTTTTATCGGAAAAATAAAGTACGAAGCAATTGTAGCAACCATGCTATCGGCATTTGTTGCAAATTACGCTTGCGATTTGTGGCCCATAACCCACACGAATTATACAATTTCGAATGTACCAAATATTACAACATTAAATATCTTTTTAACCATACTGGCAAGTGTGGCTTTTGGATTAGCTGCTTTTGGGTTTAGTACAGGAATGCATTGGTTAACCAGGATGTTTAAACAATATATTAAAACATGGTTTGTTCGTCCATTAATTGGAGGAGGTATTGTAGCTACAGGTATTTTCTTATTTGGTTATCAATATGCGGGATTAGGAGTAGACACAATTGTAGAGTCTTTTACTATTCAACAAAGTCCAGAAGTATTTGCTCTTAAGTTAATTTTAACCGTAATAACTTTAAGTGCAGGTTTTAAAGGAGGAGAGGTAACGCCTTTGTTTTTTATTGGTGCAGCACTAGGAAGTGCTTTAAGTTTAGTGCTGCCATTACCCGTAAGTTTATTAGCAGGGATTGGATTTGTAGCTGTGTTTTCAGGAGCTACTAACGCACCAGTAGCGTGTAGTTTAATGGGAATGGAATTGTTTGGAATAGAAGCGGGTGTTTATATCACTTTAGCTTGCTTTAGTGCTTATCACTTTAGTGGACATACTGGTATTTACAGTTCTCAAATTATTGGACGACCAAAGCATAGTTTTTTACCCAACTTAAAAGGTAGGCGATTATCCGAAGTTATGTTTTAAAGGGTTTTTTAAGCCATGATTGAAAATACAGTTGGGATTTTGTGGATGTTTAATTGCCCGGTTCTTAGCTTACTAATTGGTAAGGTCTTAATAATCTCGTTTTTCTGGTTAATGTTTGCAGCGATACTTATTTGGGTGGTCGGCGAACAATATGTTTTAAGATTTTCAAGCATTTGATTATTTCTAAAAGGTGTTTCAATAAAAATTTGAGTTTGTTTGAATTTCTTACTCAAGCTTTCCAATTCTTTAATCCTAATTTTTAAGTCTTTTTTATCTTTTGGAAGGTACCCCACAAAACTAAACGACTGACCGCTAAATCCGCTACTCATTAATGCCATTAAGATAGAGGAAGGACCGATTAGAGGTATTACCTGAAATCCTTTTCTATGCGCTAAAGCAACAACCTGTGCACCTGGGTCAGCAACTCCAGGACAACCAGCTTCACTTATTACACCAATAGATTTTCCTTCACTTAACGGTTGAATATATTCAATTATTTTTGTTTCGTCGGTATGCTTATTTAAAGTCTCAAACTCCAATTCTCGAATCGCTTTTGGGTGTTCAGCACCACGTAAAAAATTTCTCGATGTTTTCTCATTTTCAACAATAAAATAATCCAATGATTGAATAATATTTATCGTGTGCTTGGGCAAAACATCCACAGGTGAATTTTCACCAATAGGGCAGGGGATCAAATAAACAATACCTTTTTCCATTACTTCTTAAGTTCTAATGCGATACTTTCACAAGCATCGTTTAATAAATCGAAAACTAACTGAAAGCCGTCATTACCATAATAGGGATCGGGAACACTCATGTTTTTATCGGGATGTAATTCATTTAATATTATTTTAATTTTCCCATGATATTCCTTTGGCGCTAAATTAATGAGGTTCTTATAATTAGAATCATCCATCGCATAAATACGATCGAACAACTTAAAATCAGGCACAATAACTTTACGGGATTTCTGAAGAGAAATATCGATGCCATTTTTTTTTGAGTTTGCAATCGATCGTGAATCAGGAAAGTTTCCATCATGCCAACCACTTGTACCGGCACTATCAATATCAATTTCTAAACCATGTTTAGCCGCTTTTTGTTTCATTATGCCTTCTGCTACAGGAGATCGACAAATGTTACCCAGACAAACCATCAAAATTTTCATAATTCAAAAATAAGAATCAATTTTGAAATCTACTAGAGTTAAATTTTAAGATAAACCTTCAACTAATTTTATTTTAAACGCACAATAAAATGGATTCTAAAGGAAATATCATTAGGAATTTGATGAGGTATTTATAAGTCTATTTTACCTTAAAGTAGAAAATACCCATTATAAAAATCACTGTTTTCTAAAATGATGCACTCTAATGAACGACTTGAATAGTACTTTGGTAAACTAAACGGTTTTTGTGAGCTAAACTACTTAAAAATAGTAAATAAGAAGGTACGATGATTGAATTTCATATTTGATTAGATGTGCAAATAAGTAAACAAAATGCATAAATATCATTTAACACGATGAATGAAGATATTGGAGAAAAACATGAAAAAACGAATCAAACGAACTGGATAATAGTTAGCCCACCGAAGGGAAATAATCAAGTTGTATTAATTTTTTTAAGTTTTACTCAAGCTAAATAGCGTTAATTAATCCATTGTTTGCAATCCGTTAAAATCGTAAGCTTGTTTTAAGATAAACTTATAGTACAGTTAATAGATAACATTAAAAAAAATATACATATATTTGTAAATGCAGAATATGCATATTACACATATGGCTTCGTAGCATAACTGAATAGTGCACTACATTACGGCTGTAGAGGTTCTAGGTTTGAATCCTAGCGAGGTCACTTAACAGGACAAGTTCAAATTTTATGAACTTGTCTTTTTTTTTGCTCTAGGAAGTCCTTGGAATTAATTCTTTAAAATGACCACAGGGAATACAAGGACTAGTAGGTAGCTATGAAGCTGAAGGATCTGATGGTCAAGACTGAAAATCCGCCTATCAAATTTGGTTGGATTTAGGGAATGTAGGAACAGAGGCAGATTTTATTAATTCTTTAAAAGGGCAAGATGGAACCACTGGAATTGCTAATGGGGATATTCAGCTTACAAACCGTTCGTCTCAAGTATTGGAACCGGGTGATATTGTAATATTGGACAAAAACAATCCATTATCGGTTACTACAACTAACCTGTGTTAAAGCCCCGATGTAATTAGGTGCGGTAAAACAGGTGGAGGAGTTTGGCAATTAGTAACCGTTCAAACTTCGGGAGTGGTAGATGTTAAAATGATGTTTTACCCGTAAACATAGGTGATAATATTTATACAGGCGATGTTTACGGTAGAGGGTATGAATCAGCAACTCCATCACCTAATATTTTTGCTAAGGCATTGACATGAGAATCCAAAGATATTTTAGGGACTGTACAGTCTTTGTTGTTAGCGTAAAACTTTTTCTATAATTTTTATCACTTAATTTGTGAAAATAGGAAAAGTATAAATTAACGAACTATTTGCACAAAACCATTTTTCGAATAATTTTCACCAGATACATCTGAGTAAATAAGAGTCCAGTAGTATGTACCAGAAGCACATGGTTCGCCAATGTTTAAGTTTATTCCATCCCAATTCGGTAAAATTCCTGATGAGCTATACAATACTCGTCCCCATCGGTTATAAATTTCAAATTTTATAGATTTTATATGTGACATGTAATAATCTAACGGTTCAGACGGTACTTCAATTGGTATGAATGATTCATTTATACCATCACCATTGGGAGTAAAAATATTAGGCATTGTTAAAGCTACAGGTCTACAATATTCATAAACTTCAATCGTATCATAGCCGGTACAATAAAATTGATTTGTTTTACTAACCGTATAAAAATCAGCATTGGTTACTATTATACTGTCAGATTCATCATAATTGCTCCATAGAATATTCATTCCTTCATTATCTATTATTGATAAGGTTTTTTCTTGAAAGGCTAATTCACAAATCGGGAGTGAATCCCCATTTACAATTTCAACAACGGGAATATCAGAAACACTTATTTCAATTGTGTCCCTACCGTAACATCCTTCATCATCAATGACTAGTACATCATATGTTCCTGCAACTGAAACGTCATATTTAGATAATGTATCAATATCTTGCCAAATTTCTGTATTTATAAAACTTGCGTCTAATGTTAATGTTGTTCCTAAACAGATTGTTGTGTCATTACCTAAATCTACAGGGATTTTTTCTCCTTCGTAAACAATCACAGAATCAGAATTAAAGCATTTGTTGGTGTCAATAACATCAACCCAATATTTCCCTGGCCCAAAAATTTGTTCAGTACGATTTATTCCAGAAGTGCTCCAAGAGTATTGAGCATCTTGCTCAGGAACGGTTAAAATTAAATCTTTAAATAAACAGAATTTGATTGAGTCTCCAATTTTCGCATTTGGAAGATTATTTACTAAAACATCAGCAGTGTCTGAACCAAAACATCCATTAGCATCAAAAATCCTAAGTATATATTCATTGGTCTCATCAACTATAGTTGAATTAGTGAAGCTCCCGCTATTGGTCCATGCATAAAAGTTGTAAATAGGATCCACTTCTAAGATTACAGATTCACCGAAACAAATTGCAGTGTCTTGAATATTAAGGATTGGTACAGGACTAACAAAAGTATCAACCTGAATTGTATCATAATTTGTACAACCGTTCGCATCAATCACAATAACTGAATACTCTTCTTGACCAGATGTGTTTAAAGTTGATAATGTTGACAAATCATTCCACTCAAATATAACAGCAGAAGGCGCGTTTGAGTTTAAGACGTAATCATTTTCTCTACAAATAATGGTATCATTACCTATGTTAACAACTGGTAATTCATTAATTGAAACCGTTATAATTTCTGAATATTTAGTTTGTCCACATGAGGTGACTTCTCGTTGGTAAAATCTTTCTTCCGTCAAACCAGTAGGTGGATCATAAGTTGAATTGGTTGCTCCCGATATATTATTCCATCCCGTTAAACTATCTTCAGACCAATGCCATTGGTAAGTATATGTTCCATCTCCTCCAGAAGCATCAAAGTCACTTGTTAATAAATTTGGATCTTCATTATAACAGATAGTATGATTACTTCCTATTGTTCCCGGAATTAAATCTGGATGAACTGTAATTAAAATACTACTTGTATGTTTACTTTCACACAGCCATGATGTAACTTCTCTTCTAAAGTATGTACTTGTAGTTAAATTACCTGGAGAGTAAGTTG
>ERZ1039804.818-NODE-818-length-19228-cov-10.763052_pt1 | contig 19228 bp, 32 predicted proteins | sample MGYA00383089_ERZ1039804 | MGnify/ENA primary metagenome ERZ1039804 (study PRJEB29581, sample SAMEA5548359) | metagenome | biome: marine; feature: coastal; material: water | depth 1 m | study: Short-term variability in the microbial, nano- and picoplankton...
ACAGAAGAAGCAAATGCTGAACGTCAGTTGTCATTCGATATAGGAGAAGTTTAATGAACTTATGGAATTTAGAAAATGGTGTTGCAAGTGATTCAATAAATGCATACCAAGCTGCAATTGACACTGGTGAGATGAATAATGATCTTGCACATAAGTATGCGAATTACTTTCATAAGAAAAGTCGTGCAATTCGTACAGGACGTTTACAAGCGTCTGGTGTAGACAGTGGTCGTAACAAAGTCTATCAGAGTGAGTTTGCAACACAACGGTTATATCCAGATAGTTCAGTTAACTTGACAGAGAAAGAGTGTCAGAAGTATTTCAATCGCATAGTCAAGTCTAAGACTTATCAGAACCTATGTGGGAATAGTGGAAAGTCTAATCCTACTCTGCGATTTATGAAGGCATCTAATAACCCACGTTTAGCTGGTTTTGCTGGGTACAATGGTGTTATCGCTTTACGTCCTAACTGTGGTACTAACAAATATACTGTATTACATGAACTGGCACACACAGCAGGAAATATGCACCATGATGTTTCATTTAGAGTGACACTTGTAAAGTTAGTCTCTCGGTTCTTAGGAACTGACATGGCAAAGGAACTGAAGAAACAGTTCCGTAAGAATAAGTTGAAGATGTCTGTGGGACAGACAATCAAATCGCCTCTTCAATGGTTAGATAGTTACAAACGTATGGAGGCGATGCGTGATAAAATGATTATGGGAAAATAATATGAAAATATATTTAGATATGGATGGAGTCATTGCAGACTTCTTTAGTGGACTTGAGAAAAAGTTTGTTGTTAAACACTGGAAACAGATACCTAAGATTGAGCAGTCAATTACAGGATTAAAATGTACTGACTTTTTCAACACACTTGAACCGTTTGACACTTCAGCTGAGTTAGTGGACTTTGTTAAATCAATCGGTACATTTGGTATTTGTTCTTCGCCTTTAAGAGGTGACAGGGACAACTCTGCATTCTGGAAAAGAGTATGGTTAAATAGACATGGGTTTATGCCTGATGAAATAGAAGACTTAATCTTTACTGGAAACAAACATCAATTTGCAGTAGATAGGTTTGATGGTACACCTAACATTCTGGTTGATGATAAACCAGACAACATCTCTAGATGGTGTGAGAAGGGTGGTATCGGTATTAGGTATCAGGCAAATGAAGATAGTATAATCACTATCAAAAGAAAACTAAATGAAGCCGTAAGGAATTAAAAATGTTATTTGCACAATATAGAGACTTCGATCCTTTTGACACATATAAGGGGTATATCCTCAGTAAGTCTATACATGATGATGGTGACTGCATCAAATGGGATTGGGAAATCTATAGGTATGTGGAGAATAAGACATATGATGGTAGTGATCATGTGTACAGGATGCATGAATTTATATGTTGTTTAGAAATATCTCCTTATGAACGTGATGAAAATCTGATTGTGGATATGTTCAGAAATATGGCAGGGATGATGTTTAGTGAAGAGTATTGGTCAGAAGGGCCGATTTTTTCATAAAAAAGTGCTATTTTACGCTTGACATTTGTTATCATAACAGGTATACTGTATAGGTAAGATGAGTTGATTCGCAAAGGAGAAAAAATGTTTCGTATTCCAAATTTTTACCAAGAGCAAGTTAGTTTCAAAGGCGCATGGGAAACCATGACTAACTTTGGACGTGGCGATTGTCTTGAAGGCATGAATGCAATGAACCGTGTATGGGAAGAGCATTGTGCAAATCCATGTGTCCATAGTGATTTAGATGATGATGAATTCTGGGATAACTATGCCTATGAAGCAAATGCATACAACGTAGTATACGAAGGTATGGGACAATTATTTGGGGAGGCTGCATAATGCAACTTAATGATTTTATGAATAAGGTGTGGGACGCAAAATACGTTGACGGTTGTACTGTCGTTGATAAACGTGTCACTTATGGTAGTGAACCAGATATTGAGTTCACTGTCAAAGATGAGAATGGTGAATTCAATTTCATTAGTGCCAAAAATATGTTTTGGGAACAAATGGCAGAGATTGCTGAGATGCAAGATGCTGCAGAAAAAGGAGTAAAATTATGGTAAATATTTTAGGATGGGTTCTTGCTGGACTAGGATTTGTAATGATAATTGGTACTGCTGGTGCTGATTGTGATGGCGATTGTATGGAAAAAGCCTTGACAATGGCTGAGGTTATGAAGTATACTATGTTAGGACTTGGAATGATAATTGTTGGTGTAGCATTAGGAGTGAAAAAATGAGTGATTTGAATGTGTTTGGATTTGATGTAGACGATAGTGTCAATATAAACGGAACGTCCCTACAGGGTACTGTACAGACGACCTATGACAATCTAGTAGATGTTTTAGGTGAACCGACATATACTGATGCAAATCCTTATGAGAAGGTTGCCTGTGAATGGACTATTGATGCAAAGGTAGAAGATGAGGATGATTTCTATTACAAACCTCTATCTGTGTACTGTTGGAAGACAGGACGCATTCCTACTGAGAAGTATGATTGGCATATTGGTGGTAATGACTACCAAGCTGTCGAGATTGCAGAAAAGATTATTTTAGGTTGATGGAGTATTGCACATGACATTTGAAGAAAACATGCATGGAACTTCATTTACAACAAGTGAGTATTTGCTGATGCATAAACGTAAATATGCAGTTGAAAGAGTTCTGAGACAAAAGAACCTATCACGTTGGGCGAGAAACTATTGGAGAAATGTTTACAATGATCTTCTGGAGATTATGGTGGAGCGTTTACAAAATGAAACTAAGTGAACTCGCAGAGAAGTATGGTGAATCTATTGACAATCTACCAATAGAGGTATTGATGGAAGGAATTTATAATGAGCGGGATGCATATGTTGCCGATATACTTTACGACAACAAATCAGAAAAAGCGAAAGAATCAAAAGAAAACTTCTAAGTTGTTGGCTGCAGAGGCAGAACACGAAAAGTTTCTAAAGAAAATGGGTTACAAATCCAAAGGGGAGAAGTGTTACGGTAGCACTAGTGATTCCAAACCACTCAGCCGGGGTTCGACTCCCTGCTCCCCTGCCAAAATTCCATCAGTAGGTGATGGTATCGGTAATGCCTACCGAAAAGAACGTCCAGAGTACAATGGTAATGTTGTCATTGGACAGGCATATAACAAGGGTGGGCTACAAGTCCTATCTACAAGAGAAGCTAATGACCCAGACACGGGCAAAAGGAGATAATGAATGGCGTTTGAAGTGAAAAAGATGCACAAACTGTCTGACCAAATCGAAGCACTTGCATACGATTGGGCAGCAACAGATGTGTGTGAATATTTTGAAGTAGAATTTATCAGTGAGTTGACAGAAGATCAGGCAACAGAAATGTACAACTATGCTGAGAGTGAATCGTGCTACGAAGGATATGTTGGTACAGTATTACGAACTATGTACGAACAATGGGCAGAGGAGAATTTAGATGGCTAATCATGTACACTTTTATGTGCAATTTCATAAAATCAATGATGATGCACGAATGAAACTGAAGGATATGTTTGGACGTATTCGTGAAGAATCATCACACAAATGGTTTTCTGATATCTTTGTTGAGGGCGACTTGACATATGAAGATACAGAACAGTATGAATGGACTACTGCAAACATCGGCCCCAAGTGGAGTTATTTTGAGGATTACTCTGCCGAAGCGACTGATGTGTATTTCACTGGCGAGGCTGCATGGGCTTCACCACAACAGGGGTTGGAGAAACTACTAGGTATTCTGGTAGAGTATGACCCCAAAATCATTACATCTATCACATATGAGGATGAAGGGCCAAACTTCTTTGGTGCAGATATCTATGAAGGTGAAGAGATGTTTGATGGTATTGAATATGACTATGAGGAAACCATTGATCTTGTTATCAAGGACTCAGAACAATTGACTGAAGAGTCTTATGTTGATGGGGAATGGGTTGATCAAGAGGCAGAAGATACTTTCCATGAAGAGATGTGGGAAGTTATCAGTAATGTTCAATACAGTCTAATTGGTGAATGTGAAGAAGTGATTAGGGAGAATCAAAGTGAGTGATTATAAACGCCGTATTGTCAAGGCAGAAAAGATAGAATATTTTGAAGAGATTGTGGATGGGCAAAGACGCATTCGTAAGGAAACTGAGACATTAACTTATTTCCCGAAAGATACTAATATGCATCACAATCCGACAACCTGTACGACTGTCGAATATCTATGATTGTAATGAAACCTGTCGATCATAGGGTTGCTACTCTATTCGTACAGGAACGTCACTACAGTCAGGTAATGCCAAAACTAACCAAGCACTATCTGGGCGCTTACCAAGACGATGAATTGGTAGGTGTCTTGACGCTTGGTTGGGGTACAAATCCTATGGGTACGATTAAGAAGATGTTCCCAGAACTAACCACTGCTGACTATTTTGAGATAGGTAAGATGTGCATGGATGAGTCTATGCCACGCAATTCTGAGTCACAGATGCAGAGTGCTACTATTGCATGGATGAAGAAGAACACTCCAGATGTCAAGTATCTGTATACATGGGCAGATGGTATTGTTGGGAAGCCAGGATATGTGTATCAGGCAGCGAACTTTCTGTATGGGGGTTTCATATGGAGTGACGTATACGTTACGGATAGCGGCGAGAAGGTACACTTTCGAACAATACAACGTAAGATGAAGAAAGTGATGAATCGTATGGATACGAAGTACGGGCCACGACCTTCTGACAAACACATGGGTGAACTGGGATTTAGTCGTGTCTTTGGTAAACAGTTTCGATACATCTTCCCTCTAAATAAGAAAGCTAGGAAACACCTAAAACAATCCACAATGGATTGGACATTAGATTACCCTAAAGGAAAGGATTTGCAGTGGAAGATAAAACGACCTGGCGAAACTTCCTATACACTGACGGAAACTATGCCTTACGAACACAGAGGCGACAGTGTAGACCACAATTCAAAGAATGTAAATTTAGTAAGGGACAAGTATGGTACAGCGACTCTCGACAATTTCTTCACATAGAAGAGTAGAACCTATAACCAAGGAGAACTATATCAATGAACAGTATCGAAAGAGCGAAACTACTCGTAAAGAGACACAAGGAACTTCACAACATCGTAGAGGTACTGGAAGCAGAGAAAGCACCAGAAAAGATTATCAAAATAAAGAAGATAGAAAAACTACAATTGAAAGATGAGATTGAAAGATTACAAAAGCAGTAGTTCAACAGGTGGCTCCATTAAAGTATGTGGTATACTATAATGAACAGATTATGATTATAACATCAAATAAAGGCGCCGCTGAAAGAACTGCTAATGATATCAACATGCAGAACGGAGAAGAGCATGAAAAGTAAGAAGTGGACAGGGTACTATGCCGTACAGGTACAAATAGACGTAAACGAATGGGCACTAGATGGACAAATAACAAGAGGGAAAGACAACAAACCACGCTTGTTCATATCAAAAGAAGAAGCCCAAGAACACGCCAAAAGATGGAACACTGGACATGTCATAGAATATCATGGTACAGTATGACACCATCATATATAGAGTACTGGAAGACACATAAACCTACGCCAATCGGACTATCAAAGGTAGGTGATGACAGATGGACTATATGCTACAATAACGGTACATTCAAAGAAGTATCACGCCTGTGGGAATACATGCCATCAAGAATAAGATCATATGTACTGTACACAAAACATATAAGAAAGGATAGACAATGAGTGATTTTACTCTGGATGAACTCAAGAAGAGGTTCACTAAGTTAGGTATAGAATACTATGTAACCAATATAGATGGAACAGTCGCCAGTATTAACTTCCTAATAAGAGAGGATAACGACATTGAAACCCAATCTAAACTTCAAACTGTCTACCAGTGATATAGAAATAATAGAATATGCTTTACTTAATAGTATATCAAGAGCCAATGAGAGACAAGACTTCACTAGAATAAGAAAGATAACAGAACTCTTAGGTAAATTACACGATCAAAAGAACTTCTATGGAAAGATGCCAGATGGTAGTGTATACGTTGGCGGATGAAATTACCATGAATACCCATAAATTGGGATAGAATCCCATTATATTAAAAAGGCTCAAATAAATGGCTAAAGGTGCTGAGGTTTGTGCATTAAAGTCTGTTATTGACCGACTGACCGAAAATTATACCACACTTTCTCGGCAAAGTCAAGAGCGAATCACCCCCGAATCACCGAAATAATTCAAGTATTTTCCTCAGAAACCCCTTGACATTCCCCGATATCTCTGAAACACCCCTGTAAGCCCCTGTGTTTACAGGGTTTTTATTTAGCTAAATTAGCTAAGATAATGCTTGACAGATGCTCTCATAACAGGTATAATATAGGTATAGTTAATGAGAAAAGGAATCACTATGGCATATGTATCCCAAGAGAAAAAGAAACAACTGGCGCCTGCGATTAAGGCGGTTTTAAAGAAGTATGGCATGAAGGGTTCTATTGCCGTACGTCACAACTCATCTTTAGTGGTTAACATCAAAGAGGGCGTCTTAGACCTTCTTGGGTCTGCACAGAGGCACAATGATGACTATGCTTTACGGCGTGGACAGGATGCATATCAGGTAGGCACTTACTTACAGGTGAATGATTCGTGGTGTGAGGAGTGGGCTCGTGAGACAGGTGATGAACGAATCGCTGACTTCTATGGTGAGTTGATTGCCGCTATGAAGGGTTCTGATTGGTTCTGTGAGGATGATATACAGAGTGACTACTTCTTTCGAGCGCACTACATTGACATTAATGTAGGTAAGTGGAACAAGCCTTACAACTATACTGCATGGTGGGATACATCTTATGTTTCTGCTTAAGGTACTGTTCTGGATAGGAATGTTCTATCTCTGTGCATTTATTTGGCTTTTATTTCTATTAAATGGCTAAAAAGACTTGACAAAGCTCTTGACATACAGTATAATATGCTATGTAAGGGTTGAGAATTATTAATAACAAGAGGATATATTATGGATAACATTTGGATGGACGCTGAAGCTTATATGGGTGTTGGTACTAAGTATGAAGATGATACAGGCTCAGAACCAATATACAATACCACTGAGGTACACTTAGGGCCTGAGAATAAGAGAGAGTGTCCTTGTGATACATGCCCTCTATATGAAGCCTGCTTAACGAATCAGACAGAGTGTTCTGCAATGCGTAACTGGTGTTCTAAGGGAGACTTCAAAGATACTGATATACAGAGGTTGCTACGTGGTATGTCTTTGAATTAAGGCCTTGACAGTAGGAATAACCTATGGTATAATAGTAGTATAATAAGAAAGGTGATTCGTTATGAATACAATTGATATGCTTGAGACACTAAAGAAGGATTACTTAGGTATGGGATACCAAGTAGAGTTTGACAAGTATGTACTGTCGGGTATCGCAGAGGGCCTTACCATTACAGAGAAGATGAACTTTGTGTCATGGGATGATGCATGTAATTGGGCAGCGACAGTTACCGAATCACTCAAAGTGCCATTCGTTATCTTAGAGATGCGTGGACAAGAGGGACAGGTAGAGAACTTCTGATTCGCTCTTGACATTCCTCAGAGGATGTGGTATAATGATTCGGATACCCCCCCTAGAACTGGCCGGGAAAAAGTAATCTATAAATGCAATAAAGATACAGAAAGATATTCCGTAACGCAAAGAGTTATTCAATACCTTCCTCAATGGAGAAAAGATAAACCCAATGATTAGTCAAGATGATATAGATGCATTCTCAGAAAGCCCCCCCTCAAAACTGAGCGAGAATCAAAAGCACTACTTAGATAAAAAAATGGAAGTCCTAGTGATTCTCATGGAAGAGTGTGCAGAGGTAGCGCAAGAGGCATCTAAACTGATTCGTTTTCCTGAGAATGATACTGAGAAGTTAGCAAAGGAGTTAGGTGATCTACAGTGTATGATTAACCTTACTGCGAATCACTTAGGTATAGATCCTATTCAGATAGGCGTACAAGTCAACAATAAGAGGGATAAGTTACACAAGTATAGTAATTTATTTTCTAAGTGATTGATTCTATTACATATTTAATGCTTGACTCTTGTTGTGATTACATGTATAATGTAAGGGTAAGTTAAAGAAAAGGAATCAGTATGACATATGCATATATAAAGACGAAGGTAAAGGTTATCTCTATGGATGAGTTGGATGCAGTTCAGAATGCATATGACGAAGCTAAGAAGAATAAACAAGAATGGATCATGCAGGCTTTGGATAAAGTCTTTGAGGATGTAGACTTGGGCAGAATACTAATTAGAGAAGGAGCGTAATATGAAAAAGATGTTAATGACAGTAGCGATGGTATGTGCATTCGGTTCACAGGCTCAGGCCTTTGATAATGTGTCTAACACGAATGTTATGAAGCAAGTTGTGATACAACACATACTTACGCAGATACTTAATCAGAATAGTACACAGACGTATACGAATAACAATATGACGATACACACTGGTAATATCGCACAAGGCGGAACTGCTCAGTGTTGGTCTAAGTTCGTATATCACTCTGATGGGTCTCGTACTCCCAGAGTAGTGTGTCAGTAAAAAGCGGGTCAATCGGTCAAAGGGTTCAGAGAAATGTTCGAAGATGTAGAAGAAGTTAAACTATCTAAAGGTTATTTGTTTACTAATCCTGTACTTCAAGGAAGTGAGTACGCTGGTACTATAGGATTCAGTAACGGTTATAGTTTGAGTATCGTAAGGCACAATGGTTCTTACGGCGGTAAGCAAGGTCTCTTTGAGATTATGTTGATGAAGAATGGTGTACCCAAATCAATGACACCGATAACATCAGTGGATGATACCGTTAGAGGGTTTATGATTTATGATGATGTTCTGGAAACAATCCAGAGTGTGAAGGAATTGACTGACACAGTTTAACTTCGTATAGTCTTTCCTATTTTAAAAGAGGCGGGTTTTTGCTCGCCTCTTTTTTTTATTATAATCCTAAACTCCACATCCAAACAGGTATCACTATGAAGTGTAGTAATACTATTACCGTCCACATAAGGATAACTGTTCGGACTTGAGGATTCATTAGAAGTTAAATGTAGCGCCGATTGTGATATCGCCACGAGCAGCTGCATCTACGTCCCAAGAAGACTTTGCTTCTAGTTCCAAAGAGTCTGTCCAGTTGTATGTTGCAGAAAGGTCAATAGTTGGGCGTGAACCTTTTTCCAATGTGTTGAACAATGTCATGTTGTCTGTTGCAGTAGAATCAAATGCAGAGATTACTGAACTTACTTCTAGTTCTGTTTTACCCATGCCATATGTTGCAGAAGGTTTAACTGTTACTGAAGTTGTTGACTTGTCTAAGTTGTAAAGTGATTTTAGTTCAGCGCCGAAGTTTAAACCATCTTCAGCTAATAGTGGTGTGCCTGCAACAACTACTGCTGCAGCTAAGATTGATGTTTTCATTTTTAGAAATTCCTTGTATATCTGTGATTTGTCATCACCCTTTACTTATACTATGCAATCAATTATTTGTCAAGGAATAACTATATTATTATAAATGTGTGTCTTCAGTATCACACACACGCTTCTGTGTTTTCTGTATAAATACATACAGGAGAATTTATTAATGGAACAACAACTTTCTTATTTTACTGGCCGTGATGGTTTTGTTTGGTGGATCGGTGTGGTAGAAGATAGAGGCGACCCTATGTCATTAGGAAGAGTTCGTTGTCGTATCTTTGGATATCATACAGAAGATAAAACTAAACTACCAACAGTTGACTTACCTTGGGCATTGTGTATGCAACCCGCTAACTCTGCATCTTCTGGTGGCGTGGGTAGTTCGCCCACAGGGCCGATAGAAGGTACATGGTGTGTAGGTTTCTGGCGTGACCCAGATTACATGCAAGAACCAATGGTGTTAGGAACAATTCCTGGCAACAACACCTCCGCATCTGCACCACAAGGTGGAGCGCCGTTTGACTTCTCACCAGAGACAACAAAAGAGATTGATAAGGTAGAGACAGTAACTATCATTGCAGATGGTACTACAACAGAATTTGCAACTCCATTCGAAACTACAGACTCAACTGTTCTCGTAACAAAAGACGGACAGTCTGATAGGCCTACAAACAAACCACCCGAATCATATTCTAACACTGAAGTTGACGCTCCTGATTATTCTTGGGGAAGAACGTGGACTGCTGAAGACTTTGACAATGTTGGGTCTAGGAAGGGCGCTCAAACCGCTAGGATGTTAAATCAATTATTGCCTTGGGTTCGTAATAGATTTGCACAAGGTATCATTAATATTATTTCACAGAACGAAGGATATGATGCAACTGTCGGCGCAGAAGGTGGTTTCAGAACTCCAGCGATGCAAAGAGCAATTAAAGCTAGAGGTGTGAAAGCGGCAAGTAAATCATACCATGAGTTTGCTGTTGCGATTGACTTAGTGATATATGTTAATGGTAAGTATGATACAGGTAGTAGAAGTCCAAACCCATATACTGGTGTCGCACGTTCAGCAATGGCTTCAGCAGGATTGAAGAATGATATTTCAAACGACCCTGGCCATTTCTATCCACAAGAGTTTTCCAAAGGTGTTCCTTCAAAGGTTAAAAATAATCAACAATCTATTTCTGATTATGCAAAGTCAGTTGGTATTCAAACAGAAGATACCAGTGATACATCTTCATCATCAAGGGCAGTATAATGGCATATAAAATTGAACAGAACAAAATTGTATTTGATGAACCACCAAGAGCTGGTGAAGAGATTCAAGTTACAGTATCTACTCAACAAAATCTAAATGGATTTGCTGATCCTCGTTCATACTATCCTCGTAGAGTAAATGAAGTTGATACGAATAGACTTGCAGTAAATGATTTAAGTAAACAACATCCAATTGTCAACTATAAAAGAAAACGTGTAGATGATTTAACTGGAGAACCAGAGACAAATTTCAATGCAAAGTATCCTTTCAACCATGTGAAGGAAACAGAGAGTGGACATATTCAAGAACTGGATGATACGCCAGGCCATGAGAGGATACATGAGTATCATCGTTCTGGAACTTTCTATGAGATTCATCCAGACGGAACTAAAGTAACCAAAGTAGTTGGTGAAGATTTTGAAATCATTCATCAGAATAAAAGTGTTCGTGTTCGTGGAGACTGTAAAGTTTTTATTGACGGAGACAGTGAAGTATATGTTCGTGGTTCTATGAATGCACAAGTAGATGAAGACTTGAACTTTAATGTAGGAAGAAACATTACATTCCATGCAGGCAAAAACATCCGTATGTATTCTAACGAGTCTACAGAGATGACTGCACAACAAGAGATTACCGCAACAGCAGTAAGTAATATGAAACTACAGACGCAGGCTAATTTAGATATCGCTGCTGATGGTAATTACAAAACAAGTATTAAAGGTGATACAGATTTCATTGGTGATGGTTATGGTGTATTCATGTATGGTGATGATATGAATCTTATCACTGATGCGATTATGGATATCAATGCAGGCGCAACTATGAACCTTACATCATCAAGTGCTATGGACTTAGTTGGTTCTACTATTGATTTCAATAAGGCATCAAGAGCTCCAGCGGCCGCATTGTCCGCTCAGGATATTATATTCAAAGACTCTAGAGGCGCAGTTAGTTATACTGAAGGTGAAGAGATTGAAGAACCACCAGAAGCGATTGTTCTTCCAGAAAAAGAATTGGTTGAGTTGCTTGATGAAGGTGGGTTTCATGGTGATGATGATGTTGAGAAAACAGAAGAAGAACTTCGTGCCGCAATCAAAGATGGTTCTGCACTTCCTAGTAAGTTCTCCGATTATTCTTACAATGGACTTGAGGGAAATTATAATGTGAACAGTGCTGCAAGAACAGTACTCTCATCTCCGCCAGTTCCAGTGGATGTTGGAGATCATGGTTCTAGTGACGGAACAAATGCTAATGAAAATAAAGAAGAGGCTGGTAATCAGAATGTTCAAGGAGTTGAACAGGTAACAGTAACACCATCTAATGGTATTGACTATTCATTACAGTTGTCTCCAAGTTTCACACTTGGAATGATTTCCTCTCGAGCATCATTCGGACATAAGATACGCCCGCAACACGGATTAACATCGGAACAGATTATTAATAACTTGAAGAATATTGCGGTTAACTCTCTTGAACCTATCAAACAACAATACCCAGGCATGTTTGTCACATCTGGTTTCCGTCCTGCTAAAGGAACGTCCCAACATGAAAGAGGGATGGCTTGTGATATGCAGTTTAGAGGTTCGCCAAAATCTGAGTACCATGAGATTGCCGTTTGGATTCGTGCGAATGTTCCACACGATCAATTGTTACTGGAATATAAAAATACTGGAACAGGTAATCCTTGGATACACCTATCATTAACTCCATCTAGTAATAGAGGACAGTCAATGACATTTTGGAATCATAGTAGATATAAGAGTGTTGGAACATTCTATAATCTTGCGTAGGAGAAATTATGCCTGAAGTTACAAGAGTTGGTTTGGATAGTCATGTCGGACACCTAAGTCCTACTAGCCCATTTCATCAAACTGCATATGCTACAGGTTCACCAAATGTTTTTTGTGATGGTGCTGCGGTTGTAAGGATTGGAGATACTACTACTTGTGGCGATCCAGCGACAGGGGGTAGCGGAACAGTAAGTGCAAATGGAATTCCAGTGCATAGAAAAGGTGATGCAACTGGAGGACATGGAAGTTGGGTGCCAAATGAATCTGCATCTGGCTCTGGTACAGTGTCAGCAGGATAACAAAAACAAAATAGGAAATAAAAAATGTATGAGTATAGATGTAAGGTAGTAAAGATAATAGACGGCGATACAGTTGATGTAGATATTGATTTGGGATTTGGTGTGTGGTTGAAGAAAGAACGTATTCGTATGTATGGAATTGACACACCAGAAAGTCGCACAAGAGATTTAGAAGAAAAGAAATATGGACTTGCCGCAAAAGATTACATCACTAGGTTGTTAGATGACGAAGGTGGTATTGTTCTTAAAACAAGAAAGGATGCAGAAGGTAAGTACGGACGTATCCTTGGTGAGTTATGGAGAACTACAGACTTTGCTGATACTTCAATTAATGACTTAATGATTAAGAATCATCATGCAGTTGCATATCATGGACAATCAAAATCTGATATTGAAGAGGGACATATTATGAATCGTTCCTTCATTAATCTCTGAGTTTCGTTATAAATACAAATAAGGAGAATAAGAATGGCTGCAAATCCAACTGCTTTTAGAGATGCTGAGGCAACAAATGATTCAGAACGTAACGGACAAGTCTTTAAAGATTTGAATCTGAACTTCCTTGCACATCCTCTTACTGGCGATATTCAAAAGATATCAAACATTGAAGCAGTGAAACGTAGTGTTCGAAATCTCATCAATACGAATTTTCACGAAAGACCCTTTCATCCAGAGATTGGATCAAACATTCGTTCTATATTGTTTGAACCAGTATCGCCCGTTATTGAGGATTTACTATCCAGATATGTACAGGATGTTATTGATAACTTTGAACCAAGAGTGGAATTGATAAGTATAAAATCAAAAGCAAACATTGATCAAAATGCTTACAGTGTCACCATTGAATTCTTTGTTGTAAATTCTCCGTCTGAAGCTCAGTCGGTACAATTATTTTTAGAGAGACTAAGATAAATGGCAGGAAAAGTACAAGTCACAGAGTTAGACTTTGATGACATAAAAACAAATCTAAAAACATACATGAAGGGGCAGTCTGAATTTTCAGATTATAACTTTGAGGGTTCTGGCCTTTCTGCGATACTTGATGTGTTGGCATACAATACACATTACCTTGCAATGAATGCTAACTTTGCGGCAAACGAAATGTTCTTGGACAGTTCATCTCTTCGCAACTCAGTTGTTTCTCATGCAAAGACTTTAGGTTACACTCCACGTTCTGCTCGTGCGCCTATGGCAAATTTAGATATTACTGTTAGTAATGGTTCTCTATCATCTTTAACAATCAATAAAGGCCAAAAGTTTACAACATCAATTGGTGGAACTAGTTATGGGTTTGTTGTTAACGAAGATGTTACTTCAACTCAAACTAATGGTCTTATTATCTTTGGTAATCTTCCTGTTTATGAAGGAACTCTTGTTACTACAAAGTACACAGTTGATTCAACTGACCCAGAGAAGAAGTATTTGATTACAAGTGATAGAGCTGATACCACAACACTAAAGGTTTCTATTCAGGCATCTGCATCTGATAATACTCTTGAAGCATATTCTCTTGCAGACGAAATAACAAATGTAACTGGTACAGATAGAAAATATTTTCTACAAGAAGTAGAAGACGGAAAGTTTGAAGTTTATTTCGGCGATAATGTGATTGGTAAAAAACCTATTGATGGTAACATTATTGTTCTAGAATATGTTGTTACAAATAAAGAGGCCGCTAATGGTGCGAGTTCTTTTAACTCTACTGCAATATCTGGACAGAGTGATATTGCAGTATCAACAATATCTGCTGCAACTGGTGGTGCAGAACCAGAAACAATTCGTTCTATTAAATACAATGCACCTCTAAGTTATACTGCACAGAAACGTGCTGTGACAGCATATGATTATAAAACTATTCTACCTTCAATCTATCCTAACATTAAAACAATTCAAGTGTGGGGTGGTGAAGATAATGACCCAAAGACTTATGGTAATGTTTATATTTCTATTAGCCCACTACAGGGAACATTCTTAACAGAACAACAGAAGACAACTATCATTAGTCAGTTATCTAATTATAACATTGCATCAGTTCGCCCAGTTATTATTGACCCAGAAACAATATTCATTGTGTTGAATGTTTCGTTTAGATATAATCCAGAGACTACTGTAAAAAGTTCTGGTGACTTAGAGACTATTGTTAATAAAACAATTGATGATTATAGCGATACTACTTTAGAAAAGTTTGACGGTATGTTTAGATATTCTGAATTATCTAGATTGATTGATACATCTGATAAAGCAATCATAAACAATATTACAAACATAAGAATGTATAAGTCTAAGAGAGCTGCAATCAATACTAAACAACAATACATTGTCAAGTATTATAATTCTATCTATCATCCTCACGATGACGAACCACCAGTAATTGCATCAACAGGATTTACTCTTGCTGGTTCAACAGACACATTCTATATTGATGATGATGGTTCTGGTTTGACTCGTGTATATAGTGTTGTTGCTCAGAAAAGAGTTTACTTAAATAATAATGCTGGTACAATAGATTATAAGAATGGCATTATTATTGTCAATGACCTTCAAGTTACATCTACTGTTAATGACGATGGTACAATTCACTTCTTCTCAATTCCATCTTCAAATGATATTGTTTCTGTACGAAATCAACTTCTTAGTATTGATGTTGGTGGTTCAACTATTGACGCACAAACAGACCAAGATGGTAAGACTGCTTCGCCAGGTTCTCACTCTGTTGTTGGAACTTTCGGTACAACTTCAACTGGTGGTGCTACGGATGTATCATTCGGTGGTTCAACAAGTTCTTCATCCTCTTCTAGTTCGTCTTCAAGCGGTTCATCTTATTAATAGGGTTTGTCTAAATGGCTGGTAACACACCAAAACTAACTAACAAGGTATCACCTCACGTTCAGTATCAACTGCCAGAATTCGTTCAGGCAGATCATCCTCAGTTTGCTCTTTTTCTAAAACACTACTACCAGTTTTTAGAATCTGCTGAACTGACACTTGGTGGTTCAAACGATTTTCTTATTCAAGAAACTAATAGTGTAAACTATATTCTTGATCAACAAGAAGAGAATGTTGTACTTGAAGAGTCGGTTGGTAAGTTTGTTGCTGGTGAAACAATTCGTGGCGAAACTACTGGATACACAGCAAAGATACTTGTTGATGATTATGATAATACAAAAGTTCTTTACATATCATCTCAACAAAAATTCCAAACAGGCGAAACTGTAGTTGGTTTAACATCTGGTGCTAGAGCTCCTGTTGTTTCATATCGTGCAAACCCTGTACAGAACATTCAACAACTTCTTGCATATGCAGATGTTGATAATACAGTTTATGATTTCTTAGATAACTTCAAAGACTCTATTATGGAATCTATTCCAGAGAGTATTGCAAGTGGTGTTTCTAAACGAAACTTAATGAAGAACATTAGAAGTCTGTATGAGGCTAAAGGTACTCTTGAAGGACACAAACTATTCTTCAGAATACTTTTCGATGAAGAGTCTTCACTCCTATATCCAAGAGAAAATGTTTTAAGAGTTTCAAATGGCCAATGGTCTGATGATCTACTCATGCGTGTTACTGAGATTGGTACATCAGACTTTAACCAAATTATTGGCCAAGTAGTTACTGGTGAAACTTCTGGTGCGACTGCTGTTTGTCAAACGATTGTTAAGTATAAAGAGGGCGCACAACTTATTGCAGAACTCAATCTTGATAGAACCACAATTAGTGGCACGTTTGCTATTGGTGAAACAGTTAACGCAATCTCAAATGATTTAGACCAACTTATTCGTGCTGAAGTTTCTGGTATTGTTGGTAATGTTACCGTAACAGAACAAGGACAGTATTACAAAGTAGATGACAAGGCTCACTTTGAAAACTTAGGAAGTATTGGTGTCCAAGGTGCTATCACAGATATTGGTGAAGGTGGTATTGATCAAGTTCATGTTGAGAGTGGTGGTACAGGATATGTGTATGATGATGTAATTACATTCAACAACTCAAACACAAATGGTTCTGGTGCATCTGCAAAGATTAAAGTTCTTGGTGGTGCATTATCATTAGAACTTGAAACTGAAGTTGACAACATTGTTTATGAAGGCGAGACCCATCACAACGATATTATTATAGAACATGTAGACAATCTCCTAATGGAGAGTGGTGATACTATAATATATGAAAATGGCGAGAAGGTTTTACGAGAAGAGTCTGAAGATTTTAAAATTAGACAAGAACAAAACTTGGCAGAACCAGATACTTTACTTTTAGAAACTGGTGATGTTATAATCGTTGAAGATCAAACATTCACTGACTTAGGTGTTGCATCAGAAACAGGTTCATTATCTCGGATAGAAATATTTGAAGATGGTGGTGGTTATACAACTCTACCTTCTATGGGTATCACTTCATCAACTGGTTCTGGTGGTTCTATACTTGCTCTCTCTAACAGTGGTGTAGGTAAAGTTCTTAAAGTTGGTATTACAAATCTTGGTTTAGGATACACTAGTGTTCCAGATATAACCATGAACAGAAATGTAATTATTAAAAACATATCTGGAAGTTTCACTATTGGTGATACGTTTACATCTCATACAGCTTCGATTGTTTCTTTTAATCCTGTAAATAGATTACTTGAATTAAAAACTCCTGTAGAACATTTTACTACAGGAGAAATTATAACTACTGCAACTGGAGCTTCTGCTGAGGTTGTGCAGTGTGTACATTCAAAATCAGAAACAGTTATTGGTGCTACAATTCAAACTGGTGGTAGATATGTAAGTGATAGAGGACAGATTAGTGAATCTTCTATGAAGGTTCAAGATAGTTTCTACTATCAAGATTATTCTTATGTTGTTCGTATCGGTGAGTCGATTAACACATGGAGAGATAGTGTTCGTAGGTCAATTCACCCTGCTGGTTGGAACGTGTTTGGTGAGGTTTCTTTTGCTACATCTTTAGAACAGGCACAATTAAATTCTCTAAGAATTAGAAACCCAGCCGCTGGAGATATTTACGACTTCACTGGTGATACTGGAACATTCACTCCAGAACTTGCCTCTACATTCAGAACTCTATTCACAACAGTGTTTGGTAGAAGATTGGGTACTACAACAGATGGTACAAGTGTAAATGCAAATGCGAGAGTTGCTGGGGAAGACGTTACAGATTTTCCTAGAAATGAACGTGAAGTAACATTAACACAAACTGTAAGTGTGAGACTAGATAGGAATAGACTTAATACTCCATTCACTTTAGGGCCAACATTAGAAAATCTTGCAAAGTATGCCTTCGCAGTTCCACCAATTGGAACTGCTGGAGTTATTCCAAACTATACTGACCCTATTGGACGTTCAGTTACGCCTGGATATAATGACACAAGAGATTTATATCCTATCGGACAGTTTGGGCATATTAGAATTAATCAAGTTTCTGATTCAAATGGTGACATTCCAGATGCAGCTTACAACACAAGAATTAATGTTATGCCTCCTTCTGAGATTATCATTGACAGAGGTGGGCGAATAAATAGATTTGATAATGACTTTGTATCCTTCGATAACATCTTCTCAGGATTTGATGAAGAGACAGGGGGAGCAGAAGAAGATGATACAGAAGGTCGTTATGCAACATCTTTTGACCAAGGTACTGTTTCTTTTGATGCAACAGATGACAACTTCGATACAGATGCAAATACAGGAACAGGGTTGCTCTCTTTATTCTCAACAATAGACACAACCTTTGATAAAAATACACAAACATACGATAGTCAGTGAGATTAGTCGTATAAATAACTATAGGAATTAATAGGAGAAACCCAGAATGGCATATCAAGCAATAGGGCGTGGAACTTCTGCGAATGACGGAACAGGCGATGACCTCCGTAGTGGAGCAGGCAAAATCAACGCCAATTTCGTAGAAGTGTACTCCAAGCTTGGCGATGGTTCTACACTTTCATCTGACACAGTAACATTGAATACTGCAACTCAGACTTTAACAAACAAGACTTTAACAAGTCCAACCATCACTGGTACAGGCGCAATCGCTGGTACATTTACAGGAAACGTAACTGGTAACTGTACTGGAACTTCTGGTTCTACTACTGGTAATGCTGCAACAGCAACTGCTCTTGCTGCATCAGTGAACATTGCTGGCCAGGCATTTGATGGTTCTGCTTCAATCAATATTGCAAGTACAGACTTGAGTGATACTGCATCCATCTGTCTTGCTGCAAATACTTTGACACTTACAAACAAAACATTGACTTCACCAGTTATTGGTGGAGATGTGACAACTGCATCTGGTAATTTAGACCTTGATCCAGCAACACAGATTGTAGAAATCAAAGGTGACGGTTCATCAGTTGAAGGACAGATTAAACTTAACTGTCATGCAAACTCAC
>ERZ1039804.825-NODE-825-length-19155-cov-8.781780_pt1 | contig 19155 bp, 7 predicted proteins | sample MGYA00383089_ERZ1039804 | MGnify/ENA primary metagenome ERZ1039804 (study PRJEB29581, sample SAMEA5548359) | metagenome | biome: marine; feature: coastal; material: water | depth 1 m | study: Short-term variability in the microbial, nano- and picoplankton dynamics...
ATGAGGTCTATACAAACTCAATTTCTTCCAAAACTAGCCCTCTCAACACTGCTTATTTTAAAACTGTAACCGTTCCTACTAACTCTTCTTTTTCGAAACCACCGTTTTCGGAAAGGTATTCGTAGCTTACTTTATAAACGAAAACATCGATCATAACAATATTGTTTCTTAATCTACCATCCCAACCTTCATCTAAATTGTTGGTTTGAAAAATTAGGGTTCCCCAACGGTCGTATACTCTGAAATCGAAGTCATCAACGTGACCGTTGGATACCGGTTTAAATACGTCATTAATACCGTCATTATTAGGTGTAAATGAGTTAGGAATAAACAACCTACCCGCGCAATGCTCTTGAATAGACTGTGTGTAATTCGAAGTACAAAAGTCGTTTGACGCTGTTACATGATATTCTCCTGCCGCAACAATTTCAACCTCCTCAACTCTTCCAAAATCAGTCCAGTCATAACTTATGTTTGCTTCTTCACTACCAATTCTTAGCGCTGTTGACTCTAAATCAAAACAATAAACACCATCTCCGTACAAATCAATTATTACAGCGTCAGGAGTATCTATCTTAGCGACATTAACCACAAAGGTATCTTTACAGAACTCGCTTTTAATAACACTTGAATAAGCACCTGTTTCGGATACTTCAATTTCAAAAGAAGCACCATTGCTCAACCAGTAAATATCATAACTTTCAAAACCGGCATCCGGAGCTAGTGTAATTGCAGTTCCTTCACATATTATTTTATCTTTTTCGAAATATGGATCAGGTAAGATCTCCTTAGTAACATAAATTTCATCGCTACCTAAACAACCTATTTCATCCGTAACCTCAACACTGTAACCTCCTTCTTCATCCACTGTAATTGTTTGTGATTTATCCAAAGTATTCCAACTGAAATTTAAACTTACGTTTTCAGCGTCCAACATCAACGATTGGTATTTACACAGCACAGTGTCATTACCTAAACTCACCAAAGGCAATTGATGTACGTTTATGCTAATTTCATCTTGGTCACTACAACCTATTTCATCATATACTTCAACAGAAACTATACTTGTTTGAAATACTGTAATTGATTGCTGATTGTCACGATTACTCCATAAATAATTAAACCCTGGATTTTGAGCATTTAAAGTGACAGATTCTCCAATGCAAATAGCGGTATCGTTCCCTAAGTTAACGTGTGGCATTGAATTTACAGTTAACTCCATCGAATCACTTCCTAGGCATCCAATATCATCGGTTACTTCAACGCCATAAACTCCAGTTGTCTTTAATATTATTTCTTCAGTAGTTTCACCAGTATTCCAAAAATAATTTAACCCTTCATTTTTGGAATCCAAAACAACTGATTCTCCATCACAAATTATTGTATCATTACCTAAATTAACTAGTGGAAGCGTTCGAATAGCAAGCTCAATAGTATCATAACTAGTACAACCAATATCATCTATTACAACTACGCTATATTCTCCATTACTACTTATCCCTGATGTTTTTTGGGTTTTGTCACCATTACTCCAATTCCAATACACCCCTTCTTTTACATGAAATGTTATGGATGAATCAGCACATATAGTAGTATCATTTCCTAAATCTACAATTGGAAGATCTTGCAGCTCAAGGTGAATTGTATCATAACTAGTACAACCTATCTCATCCTCTACAATTACACTGTATTCTCCTGTTGAATTCGCTGTTGTAACTTGTGTTTTAACTCCGTTACTCCAACTCCATACTGCACCTGTTTTAACAGTAAATAATATTGTAGAATCCGCACAAATAGTAGTATCGTTACCTAAATCAACTATCGGCAATCCTTGCTTTGTAACATTGATGGTATCCTTAATAATACAATCAGCCCAATTAACTTCGTTAACGCGATACTCACCTGTATTATTTACCGTAATTTTTTTTGTGGTTTCATTTGTACTCCATAAATAAGTATTACCTGTTTTGCCGTCTGCGTCTAAGGTTATTAATGAATCCGCACAAATAGTAGTATCATTACCCAATTGCTTAATCGGATAGGCAGATACATAAACCTTTTGTGTAGCAGTATCAGAACACCCTATTCCATCGGAAACAATAAGCTCTAAATCATAAACGCCGGGAGTTTGGTATGTATGGTCAATTTCCTCTAAATTTGATTTTGTACCGTCATCTAAATCCCAACTAAAGATTGTTCCGTCTGGATAGAAATTTGTTTGATTACAAGTTAAATCCAACTCAATTTCTTCACCAATACACAGAGTGTCATCAGAAACAGCAATATCACTAATAAATTGATATTCAAAATCCGAATAAGTAACATCTGGTTGACTAAAGTTATAAAACCCTATTTTACCTGAGTCAAAACAACCGTCAACGTCGAATATTAAATTATTGTCAACATATATTTTTATTTTCGTAGAAGTAAATTCTATAGAAACATCATAATCAATACCTGTTGTATATCCCTTGCCTAATCCATAATCAGAAGCTAAAACTGTTGAACCAGTAAAAGGGGCAGTGAACGCTTCATAAAATTCTTGCTTTGTATTAACTGTTTTATTTACCTCTATCAAAGAAAAACCCTCTGGCCAATCATTACCGAATACAACTTGGTTTTTTTGCTTCCAGCCGAAAACATAAGTTTTTATTTGGATTGGATAATTCGCAGATAATACATCACCCTGATATCCAAATACCATTCCCATAAAATCATCGTCACCTGTAAAATCAGTTCTCATTTTACCTGAAAACTTAACATTTAAGTAATCCTTTTTTCCATTATAAAAAGTTGGAACTCCGTTAATAGTTTGATTTACACTACTCCCATCGCTAGAAACCACCCAATTACCATCTGTTGATAATCCCGATTGAGCCCATGTGTTAAAATTAATATCGCCACCACATAATCGCTCTTGACATTGCTCTACAACAACACTTAAAGTGTCACGTCCAACACAACCTTTAGAGTCTGTTACTTCAACAGAGTAAGTCTTAGTTGCAGCCACTTCAATATTTGATGTAGTCTCAGTTGTATTCCATAAGTAACTTGCATAATTACCAGCATTAATTTTTAACGTTTCTTCGTCACAAATAGCAGTATCACTTCCTAAATTAACAACTGGATTTTCGCTCACAATTACAAAAACTGAATCCCCTCCTGATGCAGTGTAGTGAATTGGTGCAAATGAGATATCGTCCACAGCAAAGTCGTTTCCAGACCCCACAGTATTTTCATTAGTTAAGCAAATCTCAACGGATGTTGTATTTCCAGATTCCCATATAGCTGCATATTGATCCCATTGACAACTTCCTACATTAGCTGTTAAAGCTCCTATTGAAACTCCATTTACACGGAATTCAAAATTTGGAGGATTTTGCCCAACAACACTTGCTACCCAAGAAGAAAACTCATATTCTTTATTGGTTTCGGTTGCAACTGTCTGACACCAAACTTTTTGTCCAGCTACAGGTGCGCCGTTAGCTATATACATATTACCCGTTCCTGAAGTGTGATCTCCACAGGCGGAAAAACCTCCGTGGACATTTTTCGGATTATTATTTATACAAAATTTACCAGGTCCTTGAGTAGGAGTACATTTTTCCTGATATTCGGTTGTAAATCCAGTATTACCATTTTCAAAATCACCATTTACAATAAGATTCTCGCCTATTGTTTTACCGCCCTTATCTCCAATAAAATAATATGAATTTACAGTGGGCGAAACTTTTATTGTACTATCGTTAACTAACGTAAATCCTTCATCACCACCCCAAACTTCTGTAGTTACTTCGTTTGCATTAATTAGTATTGAATCTTCATCACAAACATAAAGCGTATCAGTTTTAATATAATTGATGGTACAGGAAGCTACTGTAACTTCTATAGCACTAGTTGCCTTACAGCCTTTAGAGTTAGTTACTTCAACTGAATAACTCCCCGTTGTAGCTACTTCAATATCTGAAGTAATCGCGGTTGTATTCCATAAATAACTTGCATGGTTACCAGCGTTTAAAATAACCGACTCCCCAGAACAAAGATCGATATCAACACCCAATTCAACAACAGGTAGTGGTTTTACTAAATAAAGAATTTGAATTCTATCGCTTTCACAACCATTAATTGTTTGGGTCACCCAATATTCACTTAATCTAGGTACGTTATTATCAATATTTGGAACAGTTACTGTACCGTCGTTACTCGTTTCAGAGCTATACCATTTTAAATCTTGCCCATCTGCATATTCAGTTAATAGTGTATTCGTATTTGACGCACACACTCTTATGGTATCCAAAATTTTATAAAATTCGAAATTCATCCCGCCACCATTATCACCATAATTATTATCTGAAAAAAAGAAAACCTCTCCATTTCCTGTTGCAATTGGCTCAAAAAAGTATGTATGCTCAGCATTATAAACATCAGGAACTGGTCGGCTTGGTGATGCACCATTAATCTGCCAAGAAATTCCAGCTATCGGAACAATATCAGCACTAGCGTTTTTTTGCTTGTATCTGTAAGCAGCATCTAAAACATTTTTAGTGGGATCACTACTCCAAACACTCCAAGTTCCGGTAACTTTTACTTTATACTTCTCTCCAGCAGCTAACCCATTTACTGTTTCATTTAGAAGTTGATCAGCATCAAAATAAAAGCTATGAAATGCCTGACCATCTACACCGTTAATGGCTGGTTTTTCAACGTCGCAAGCAGCACAAACTAAAGCTTCAATAGCTGCATCATCACTCGATCCTTTTCCCTGTCCGCCTGCAGCAGCTACAGGAACTCCATTAGCATCTATAGCACCTGCAAGTATGTCATTACCGTTTACATCTGTTAACTTGAAACCTGCATCTCCTTCAACTGCATCTGTACAGCCATCATTGTCGCTGTCAGTATCTAGATAATCAGGTGTTCCATCGTTATCTGTGTCGCAAAAAGTTGCAAAATCAGCACCAAAAGTAAAATTCACATAATTCTCATCAGCCATATAATCAAACGAAATACTTTCATAAGTACCATTTAACCTAACTATAAGATCAACCTCTTTACCTGATATTTGGTTGGCTGAAATAACATTTAAAGGTCCGCTTTCAAACAGAACTTCAATGGGTTGCGCAAAATTTATAGGAACTGTATTTCCTCCTCCAATAGATGAAAAAAGAAGGGTTGGGTTTTGTATTGGCGTATCAAATACAATTGTATTTTCTGATGCAAATCTATTTTTTATTACTGTGGTATTAGGAATATCAAATGAACTTGGAAAGGTTTCATATTGAAAAATTGAAGGGGTAGTTTCAATATTTATTGATGAAGTATATGTATACCCAACCCCATTAATTGTTCCTGTGGCTGTTTTACCGCTGACCGCAGGTTGAGATGACCAATGAAAATTACTTTCCATACATTCGTCAACATCCAAAATCCCATCGTTGTCATCATCTAGATCTATATCATCACAAACTCCGTCGTTGTCACTATCATCACAGCCACATTCGTTTGACTTTATATTTTCATCTACACTCGACCCTACATTCTGACCTCCATTTCCAACTAGTGGAACTCCATTTGCATCAATTGCTCCAACGAGAAGACCATCACCATTAACGTCCGTTAACTTAAAATCAGCACTTCCTTCAACTGCATCTGGACATCCATCGCCGTCACTATCACTATCAAAAGAATTTAAAATTCCGTCGCCATCTGTATCAGTGACGCAAAGTACTACTCCATTCCCTTCTCCTGAAATATTAGTAGCTCCAACGACTGCTTGAGACAAAACAACAGTGTTATTACCAGAAGTGTTCCAAGTAACATTAACTGGTTGGGGATGTCCGCTCAAAATCTCCATGGACTCTAAACCTCTACCTGAATTTCTTTTCCCTTGAAAAGAAACCTCCCCATTGGGGCCAATTATTAGCCTCACTACAGGTTCATTAGCATCTCCATTAATCACCCAAACGTTATCATTACCTCCTTGTCCAAATCCAGTATTATCAGCAGAAAAAACCAATAACGATTCACCAGAAGCTCCGCCTCCTTCACATTGAATTTGGTTCGTAACCACATCGCTTCCGTTTACATTTAAATTAAACGAATTATCTAGCTTAAAAATATCAAACCTAAACCCTCCGTCTGCGCTTGGTGCTAAAAAAGTAGTTGTTGTTCCTCCACTTGTTTCAAATGACTTACTTACCAATGTATTTGGACATTCATCTGCATCTAAAATGCCATCGTTGTCATCATCTAAATCTATATAATCACAAATGCCATCATCATCGTTGTCATTACATCCTTTTGATTGTTCGGCCTTTACCCAAAGCGTAAAGCTTTCAGTATTACCTATTTCACCAGCGCTAAACTCAAGGCGCTGTATGCCCTTACTTGGTTCCCAATGCATACCTTCAGTATCACCACAAGGAAAAAATATTGTTTCAGAGAGAGTTGATGTGGCTTCCCCAAGACAAGCTACAACACCCGAAGCTCTGTTCATCGCATCTGCACCAACTCCTACCCATTCACGATTAAAAGCTTCATCAACCAAACCATTATTCAATGGTTGGTTGTTCTTTAATTTACTTATTAAGTCTGTGTTTTGAGTAGAAACATCTAATAAGCCACCAGAATGGGATATTCTAATTTCAGCAATATCAAGGATGTTTAATAAAATAAAATCTAATAAAACACCGCTAATATTGTTGTCTAGAGATGGCATTTCTGGTAAAGCTCCAAGTCCATCGCCTTGATCAAAGGCAACTTGGACATAACCGTTTGCATCTACAAAAGTTGAAAAAGCAAATCCGCCAAAATCAAACCAGTAAACACCTGCAGCAGGAACATCTAGAGCTTCTTCTAAAGATGTAAAAGCAGATCCAGGATTTAAACCATCGTTAACTGTTTGAGCTTCAACTCCAAAAGAAACCAAGGAAAGAAGTGCAATTAAATAACTAGTAATAACTGAACGCATCATAAGACTTTAGTGTACTGATAATTACCCTACAAGTTTCGCTAGCAAATTATATAAGGCTTTGTAAATTAAGAAGAAAATAGCAAAAATAAAATCATTAAAATTGGCTTTTACGTTTTTTTAAAAAAATTAAATATTAATAAACACTTATTATTAAGCTACTTAATAGAAAAAAAAAGGTGTTTTAAAAAATAGTTGCTTCTTAACAGACTATCATTTTATTGTTATTGATGGTTCGCAATCTTTCGACAAACTTATTAGTAGAAAAAAGATTTAACGAACCCTTAAATCAACAAAAAAACCCAATTTGAACAGTTTTTCCAAAAAATCAAATGTTACTCGTTTCAGTTTTGTTTTTAATAAAATACTGAATTTATTCATCACTTTTTAAACGCATCAATGTAGTCCACAAATAACACTTAATGAGACCCAAAATCAAATACTTGCTTATTTGTTTGAACTTCTGTAAAAAACAATATTTTCAAACTCAATCGCATCCTCCCTTTCCAATCTTAATTTTTTTCTGAAACAAATTGTAAAACACTGGATAAGGCGCCATATTTACGGGGAAAATTTCTTATCAATATTAATTTGAAGCTGTTTAAAATATCTTAAGCTAGTAATTTGCTTAATCCTCTTTAACCCCGAATTTATTACTTAAACTTTCGCTCCTAACTAAATTTACTACCAAAAATAAAATCTACTTAATACTTCGATAATGAAATAAGAAATTCATCTCGATCAGCATCATAATCAGCATCATTAATAGGGAAGTGTTTTGCTCTGGTTTCTGTTACAGACTCCGTACTTGTAAGCATATAAATAAACAGCTTATAGGTTTGTTTATTGCTAATTCTATCAATATAAGTCTTGGCGTCTTTAGAGCGCCCTTTGTGAAGATCGTTGAGCAATTCAAATAGTGTTTTTTGGTCTTGATCCAGTTCTATTTCGTACCTCCGAATTTTCCTATTTAAAGATCCTATTGCATTATGAAACGTATCTGTTTTACGCTGCAAATAGCTTTCCAATAAAAATAATAAATCACCGGAAATATGATGTTTAGAATACTTTTTCTTTTTAGATATCCTAAAAAAGTCAATTAATAAAGGGTTTGTTTCTTTGAAGTTTTCTACAATAATTTGAAGCTCTATTAAACTCAAGTAAATCCTTCCAATCAATATAGGATTGGATAAATATCTTTTTGAGATTACAAACTTAAACTGGTCCAATAACTTCATTAATTGCTCTTGATTTGGCGACCATGTTTGAATAAAACTCTGATTAGAAAAATAAATATCGTAGTATTTCTCCATAAAAACACTATCGGAATCTCCCTCTAACACAGGCTTAAAATAGGACTCAGTAAATACTAAGTAAGCCTTAAGCTCGTTAACAAGTGCCTGAGATTTTAACTTCGTGAACAAGTTACTTAAGACCATTAATCGCAATAGGTGCTCTGTCTCAAAAACAGAGGAGTTAATCAAATTTTTTAATTGCTGTTTGCGTGTTTCATGGTGATTATCTAAATCATTATGAACGATATATTCGATGGATTTTATTTCAAACAATACATGTTTCGCCTTGTCTGAATTTAGATTTAAATCATCAAGTTGCTTTGTAGTTTGTTTGATTTGTTCGCGGCATTTCGAATCCCTTTTTTTAAAAAAATAGTCATAATACAATGTCGTTACTAAACGGTAACTATCTTCTAAACTAGTAAGTTCTTGCTCCTTTTCCCCTATTAACTTTAACTCAGATTGAATTTCATGATTAGATTCAAAATCCAATTCACCGTTCAGTAAATGTAAATTCCAGTACTCTTTATAGGCTGATCTTAATACTTCAAATTCTTCTTTAGATTCTGCCTTTTGAATTAGTTTTTTACAACGACTTTTCGCTTCAGTAACAAAACCTTTATCCATTAAAATCTTGACTGTAGATAAATTACCCCTCAAACCATACTCAAAATTATTATTTCTATAACGGCTACAAAGATGGGTTAAAACAACCTCATACAATAAACTTAAATTGGACTGCGTGTGCGTTTTAGACTGATTTACAGCGTTTTGTACATCTTTAAAATCATACTTTTTTTGCTTACTTAAAAAGTCAAAATAAGCATTTAATAAACTCGACGACTTGCTGCCTTTTAAACGAATTCTAACGTATCGCTTTTCTCCTTGGTTTAAACTGTTTATTAAGTCGTGAAGTTTTTTCATTTCACAATTTTAAAAATGTGATTCTCAATTGCAGAACCTTTAATATTTACCAAATAAAACCCACTCGGTAAAAAGCTTGCATTGACGCTAACTTTAAACCCATTTTCAGTTATATTTCGAGACAGAACCTTTTGACCCGAAGAGCTGAAAATGTCGATAACAGATCCCTTAAGATTCTTTTTGGAGGAAATTGTAAACACATTATTTACTGGGTTTGGATACACCTTAAACCCGTCTATCATAATCGATTTTAACCCTGTAAGTGCTCCAAAAACCATAACATTTATAGTATCCTCTCTATAATTAGAAGGGTTTGTTTCATAAAACCCAATTGTGTACGAACCTTCCTCACTAAGACGTAAATTAGTAAAATCAAACCATTTTTTACCGCTCATACTTAAGGTACCATAAAGCAATCCCGGGCCACTTAGTTTATTGGCGTAAATCGTTCCAGAATAGGTTGAGTCTATTAATCCCGATAAAGAATCGATTACACCTACTCTAACAGGAACAACCGCATCCACCGGTATTACACCAATAGATCTGCGTTGTGCAAATAATTTATTCCCCATTATTTTATCGCATCCTCCCTCAGGAGCTTCAGGGCAAAAATCAACCTCAGGCGGAACAACAAAAGTTAAAACATCTTCAAAACTAAAGTCTGTTCCGCTTGTAGAAACCTTGATTTCATAAATCCCACTTTGAGTAAACGAAATGTCATTTAAATAACCATAATACCCTGGAAGCGTTCCCGAAACACCTAACATTGCTCCAGGACCTGACAATTTTGTCAGATTAAAAAGATTTGTTGTTACTGTAGTATCTATAACTCCCGAGATAGAGTCGCCAATCGCAAACCAAAAAGGCATAGATGTTCCTACAGAAGAATATTCAATTTCATCTGTTCCAAAAGAGTTTATAATCGCATTTTGTTCACTTTTAGCGCAAGTAAAATTTGGGAAATCGCACGGGTTAGGAGTCAGTTGAGCAAATAAGTTTTCACCCATTACAAACAATATGATCAGTAGCGTTAAGGGTTTTGTTTTATTAATCATAAACGGAAATTTAATAATAAAATAAAGGTCAAGAGAAATAAAAATTATAAATTTTATGTTTTCCGTCTATTAAATAGACGTAAAACCCCTCAATATATAAAAGTAAGCGCTTTAAAAAAAATTATTATCATCAAAATAGTTCCTTTCAAAAGCAAACTTATAAAACGTGTTAATAAGCATAATTACACGTTTACAAAAATGGATCTTTCCAACTAAACCTTTAATAAACGAAATAACAGGGACTTTACCGATTAAACTTAATAAATTAAAATATGCAGATTATTTAGGACGATCTCTTGCTTTTAACATTGAATCATTGAACCTCTTTTCTACTTTAAAGTCAAAACAGAAACCCAAATTCTTGAATACCAAAAACCAGACAAAATGTTGTTTAAAACACAACTTCCAATTAAAAATTATATGCTTTTAAGTATTTCTGACAGATGCCTTCCCATGAGTAGTTTTCCATTACCACAGAACGCAATACTTTTTGAAAGCCTATAAATTCCGTTGGCATAAGCGTTGCTTTAAAATTAAAATATTCGATTAGGTTTTGAGCTATGTTTTCAGACGAGTTTTCGTCTAAAAATACTTTGTTAATCTTAAATGGGTAATACTTGACTGCTTCAATTACCTCATCATCAATTTCCTTAAAAGCACTTTGATACGTTAATACAGGGTAAACTCCGCAGGCCATTGCTTCAATAGCTACCATTCCGAATGCTTCTGGAAATACTGATGGCGCTATTAAAGCATCCATAGCGGGTAGTAAACTCACTAATTCTTTATGCTCGGCAATTCCTGTGAACAGGATATTTTGTCGGACATCAAACCCTAATTCATCAATAATTTGAGTTAGGGTTTCCTTTTCTTGCGATAAGATTTCTTGTAATAACTTTACGTTTCCTTCTTCTCCCTTGAACAATGGATTTTGCGCTTTAAGCACTTCTTCTAACTGATCGAGATTGTTATTTGCTAATGCGTTTACAACTACTTCACAAGGCTCACGGTACGGACCAAATCCTACGAATACAAACTTGGCTTTTGGAAACTGTTTTAACACTTTAGGGATTCCGAAAATAATTAAGTGCAATCCTTTTGTCCAAAGGTATTTTCCAACAAACATGATACGATGTGTTCCATCTTTCAACGTTTCAACTTTGGCTACAACATCTTGATCAACATTTCTGTAATCGTAATCTGCTCGCAATTGCTCAACGCTATTTATTACTTCCTGAACGCTTGCTTCATTGTTTAATATTCCTTCAGTTTGCTCGGTTGTTCTTCCTTTTGAAGTTAGGACTTTTAAAGCGATTTTATCTTGAAAATCCTGAATCATTTCTTCAGCAGGAGCGGTTGGTAAAAAGAAGCTTGTTACGTCAACTCCAGCTGGAATGATTTCAACTTTTTCTTTCAAATAAGACAAGTCTACATCGTCCAAAAACTCTTTCAATTCGTTATCAGCATGCAAGCTATCTACAATGATTTCATCAGCTTTTACCAATGAATTTTTTGCAAATTCTTCGAAGCGTTTATCCTTTTTTACTGTGAAGTTCAAGGCGCTACCATGAACTGTGATAAGGTGACGTACACCTGTTGTTTCTTTAACTAAAGTTGCAATGTGAGGGAACATTACCAAATGATTGGTATTGACTACCTCAACCTTAAAATCAACAACTACTAACTCTAATGCGTTTTTATTTTGAGTAACATAACTCGCTACTTCTTCATAAGTACAGCTTGGAAATTCTTTTACTTCATATCCATCGTAATGATCGTAAACATAAACTGGTAAGAACCCGTTTAAGTTCGGTTTGAAAACTCTTACTTTTCCTGGAAATGAAGATGATTTTTCACCAACTAGTTTATACTCGGTGTTTTCAGTGTTAAATTCATAATACTCATTTACAAAATCAATCGCCATCGGATCAAAATCTTGGCAAAGTAAATTAACCTCTTTACCAACTTTTGCTAACTCTCTAACAAGGTTGTTTACATATAAATTACTTCCTGTTCCTGTTAGTAAATATCCGTGCGTAATGACTAATGACATATCTTGAGTTTTTTTAAGAATTCAATGTAGATATATTAAATCTTTTTTTGTTTTTACTATTTCGAACTTTTCCCACTTTTAAATCTTAACAAACGAATATTTTTGATGCTTTAAAAAACATAAAATATACTTGATTAGCTGTTTTTATGTATTTTGTAACAGACTTAACTGCTCAAAACAAGTGTATTGAACTTGAGTTTTCAAACATACAGACGCTTTATTATAATGTCAGCAACTCCTTAGTAGTGAATGAAATTAATGATTTGTTTGGCTACAAAATCAGCAATAGTGGAACTCCTATAAAATTTAAATTTGCTGGGAAAAATGAACTTTTAGCAATTCCCCAAAGACCAACAAACAGAAAAGGCTGTTCCGTGTTTATTATTAATCCGGCTGGCGACACTGTTTTAACAAAGAACATAAAGATTAAAAAGATTACCGGATCCTTTTGCTTATTTTTTAAGTCAAAAAAGCGGTTCGATTAGTAAAACTAAGCTTCGATCTGAAACAAAATTAGATTGTAAGTTTGAAGCGTTTGATTTTAGCGCTTCTGCGAAAATAAATAGAACGGAGATTACAATTTTTAAATCAAACGGTGAAACAATAAGCTTTGTAAATAATGAAAGTATTCTAAATCCAGAAGTTCTGAATACTTTTTTCAAAAGCCGAATCACACGACAAAATCCTCTTTAATGCCGTTAAGGTTAGGCTATCAGATCAATCTACAAGAATCCTTTCTGCCATCATATTAACCGTTAAGTAATTACTTAAAAACAACTTCTAACTTTTGTTTGCTACCTGATTTTCCTGAAATGGAAATCGACTTTCCTGTTGCTTTATTACCGTTTAAAACAAAATGAGAAAATACTTTTGAACCATCGTTTTCTGCAGTTATAATTACTTTTTGATGATCGAAATAATGTGCTTTTATATTTCCTTTTGATTCTGATGAATTGATTTTATAGTTTCCTGTTGAAGTGATTTCTACTGTATAAGGAACTTTTAAACCAAAGTGATTTTGTAGTTGAGAACGAATCTCTGTTGGTCGTTTATCATAAAAGGTGTAAAGTTTTGGCAGTTCATATTCGTGCCATTTTTTTAAACTTTTTTCCCAAGAATACTTATCGAACAAACGCTTCATATGGGGCTCTAAAACTTTTTGATGCTTCTTAGCGTTATCCGTGATCATTTGCTCGCTTAAAACAGTATTTAAAAGATCCATATAACGTAACAAAAACTTCTCTCTCAACTCGCTTGATGCCATAAACACCTTAAACTCTTTATTAGGGCTTTTCTCTTTTAAAAACTTGAAAGAATCGTATTTATAAGCATCATCTGATGTTCGTCCGAAACCAGCATCTAGGTCGTTTAAAACATATCTCCATTTATTTGTTGTAGTTGATTTCCAATATTTAGCATTGTTAGGAAACCAATCTTTATTTCCTGAATATGTTTCAACAATATAGTAGTCCATCCAGTTTTTAAAATCATAATGCTTAACTGCTTCTAAGGCTATTTCTGCTTTTGACTTATCCTTGTTATCAAGAATTTTTTTAACTGCTCCAAAACCTCCATCAGTCTTTGCTCCAAACATTGGAACTCCCCATAATTTTAACATAATAAAATCGGTGCCGCACCCGTAATGATTATTAAAGTATGATTGATTGTACACCTCTCTAATATATGCCAACCCGTAGTAATTTCCGTTTACCAAAACTGTAACTGGAGTAGCATTTTGAACGTCTAAATTTAGGTGCTTACCAAAGTAGTTATGCGCGAAAGCATCTCGAAAGTGTGCTTGACCCATATCTTGACCTGAAGCCCGGAGTGTTAATTCTGAAAACGAGTTAAGATCGCTATAAGGATAAGGTGTAAAATCAAAATTGCTTTTTACAGATTTTAATCTTAGTCCTTTTAAAGGCAAGCCACGAGAGTAGTTTCCGTGAATTTTTAACTTGGCAACATTGTTTAAAATCAATTTATTATCATCAAAAATTTGAAACTGAGCGTCTAATTTTATGCCTTTCCAAAAGTTTGCTCCTTTATATGGAAATGCCTTCTCTGCGCCTGGTCCTTTTTCAATTAACCCTTTTTTTTTATCCCAAAACTCTAAAGAATCAACTACTAATGACACAATTGGTAAGCTGGAGTTTTCCTTTATAAAATAGGACCTCACAACGGTTTTACTTTTTACTTTCTTACCAATATATTGTGCTGTAATAGTGGTGTTTGTTGTAATTGAAATTGGATCTGTATATTTTTCAGATTTTTTATTAGGGTTGCTTCCGTCAAACGTGTAATACATTGAAACGTTTGAGTATTCTTGTTTTAACACCAATTTTTGAGGAGCATTGTAATTACCTTCTTTTAGTTCAAATGCAGGTTTACTAATTTTAATAGATCCCGAATTATTCGTTCTCCCTAAACTTCTAGAGCCTAATCGATACGTTTTTTTTCCATCTGGAAACCTTCCAATAAATTCTGCCTTTTTTAAACCATTCCACTCTATTTCATCAACAACTTCGTTATTTATGAATAGCTGGGCTTTGAATTTCTTGTTTTTAATTCTTCCTTTAATTTTTTGAAAGGCGTATTCACCTCCATTAACTCCACTGAGCTTTTTCAAGTCGATTTTTAAAGAGTCTATCATCAAATATGCACTTGATAAACTTACCGAATCTGCTCCTGAATTGTAAACCTCAATGAAATCAAGTTTATTATTATCGTAAACTTCAAAGACTAATTCGTTGATGAATAAACCACCTTGAGACTGACTTTCGGAACAAGCTACAATCATCAAAACAACAATTGCGGTTTTTAATATTTTAAGCATTTGATTTCCTTTTATAGATAAATATAGAACCTATTAATACTGCTAAAACTAATGAACCAAATAATACAAATTGACTATTACCTTTTTCAATTTTTTTCTCCGCACCAACCTCATTTTCATTTAACGCTAACCACAGGTTTTGCACTTTTCCAACGCTGTTAAAAACACGTTTTGCAAACGACTTTTTATCTTGCTTGTCTTTCAATATTATTTTTTCGCCCGGAAATAAGATAACATCCTCATTAAACTTATAAACGGTTTTCTTTTTTGCTTGTATTCTAATACCGTTTAGGTTTACGGGGAAGTTATACGGACTTGTTAATGTTATCTCTGCTAGCTTTTTATTATTCTTAGTCGCTTCGATCTTAACATTTAAACTTAAATCTTGATGCTGTTCAAACGCTTTTGGGTTGATCAGTTTTACATGTTTATCAATTGTTTTTTGAGACGTGAATTTCTCATCATGAGAAGTAACCGTTAAACCATCAGTGTTTTCTAAAAACAATTGAGTTTTATTATTAACATAAGTGTTTCCTTTTAAATAGATGATTCCTTTTCCTTCTACACCAACTCCTCTATTACAATTAGCAATGTAGTTGTTGTGAAAAAATATAGTTGAATCTTTTGGATCCGCCGTGATACTAAACCCTTTGTCTTTACAGTTAATCACGATGTTATTTGTTACCGTAATATTTGATCCGTAATTAACATCTATTCCGTCATCGGGCGCGTCTAATAAAAAGTTTTCTGTTATGGTTAAATTAGAGCAATAAGTAGCTTCAATTGCATCAGGAACATTATATAGCTGATTATTTTTACAAATCCCGGAACATTTTAAAAATAGAATTCCCTCTCCTTTACTTTCCTTTACTAGATTATTTAAAACCTCAGCAGGACATTTATTAAAACTCGCTGTTTCTCGTACTGTATTGAATTTACAAACTGTATTGTTAAATGTTGCTTTCCCTCCAATTTGACGAATTACCGACTCTCCAGTTACTCCAGTAAAAACAGCGTGTTCAACTGATAAGTCTCCTTCAGAGTAAATTCCTAACCAAGCAAAACCTCTTTTCTTTGCAGTAAATGATACCGGTTTGTCCTCAGTTCCTTCGATGGCTAAAACTCCATAGTTGTAAATTTTAACCCCCGGTTTTACTGTTACTGAAACACCTTTTCCGATCGTTAACTTTTTGCCTTTTGGAATTGTAAGGTCTTTAAAAATAACGATATCCTTTTTTCCAAACTTCTCATCCTTAGATAATTTACCACCTAAGAAAATTGCTTTACCAATAGTAAATGTGCTGCGAGCATTAAACCCATTTATTTTATGTTTTCCATTTTTAGCTGAAACGTGCCAAAAATACTTCCCTGGCTTTAATCCTTTTAATTCTAACTTGTTTTGAGTTAAGTTTTTAAACTCTTGAGTATCCTCTCCGTCAAAACCTACTTTAGTACCTATTTTGACCTGGTAAGTAACTTTGGACAAATCAGTAGATGTTGAAGCTTTCCATTCAAGATGAGCTGTTTTTCCAAAGTGATCATTAAAGTTGTTTTTTAAATCGAATAAAGAAGGGAAGGTTTTAAATTGACCTCGTATTGCTCCTGGTTTTGCATCCTTATAGGTAAGCATTTTTTTAATCGCGTTTTCCCAAGCTGGCTTTGATTTTACTAAATCAGTAGTGTCTAATTTAATGAATGGTTCTAGTTGCTTTTTTAAGTTTTTAACTTCATCATTAAATCCTTTTGTGTAAAAGTCAGAAGTGGATAACTTTTTTACTTTCGCCTTAAAATCTTTTAACCCTTGTTTGTCTAATAGCGTTCTGTAAACGAAAGGATTTTCTGGCATCTCTCCTGTTTTATCACTACTCCACGATGTATAATAATAAGGCAATCGTGTATCGTAAGAACCCATTGACTTGTCAAGATCCCAAGGCATATAAATCCACTCGTTTGATCCTGATATATCGTGAAATAAGTAATAGTTGTGGTAGTAGGTACTTCCGTTTCCTATCAATGAATTTAATGCCATTGAAGTGATTAAATTATCGTAATCGAAAGTGGTTTTAATAAAGCGTAAATAAGCCGAGTCTGGTACCGAGTTTAAATTTTGAATTAACTCATTTAAATCGGTTAGGTCTTCGTTCAAGTTGTTCTTTTTTTCCCATCTAAAAAACACGTTATCAAATCGGGATAAATTAGAAGCATCCCTTTTTGCCTTGTATAAGTTACCTGTTTCGCTCAGTTTATTTCTTTTCAAGTAATCTTTACCTACACTCTCTACGTTTAAATAGATTCCAAAAAACTTATCGTTGTAAAAAAGGATTTTATACGAGGTTAAAAATGCAGGAATACCTGCCTTTCGAAATAACCATGAAGCCATGTGCTGATGCATATAAGAAGCATCTTGATATTCAGCATTTAAATTGAGTGTTACTTTTTTACCCTTATAATTGAATTTAATTTTCAACGACTTTTTATCATACTCTCTCGATGAGTCACCCCTTACTCTAATTTTAGCAGGTTTCTTTTTTCCATCAACTTTTAACTCACAATTTAAATAATCATTACTAGAATAGTTTTTATATAAATTCGTCATCAAATCTTCAGATCCATATAAAAATATAGAGTCTACTTGTGCTTTTAGTTCTTTTCCACTAAAAGCAAAAAGGAGCACAAAAATAATGAAAAATGACTTTTTTAATTGACACACAGTGTAAAGTTAAGATTTAAACTGATGTTTTAAAAAGTTATATTTTCTTGCAATCGATTTAATGCATATTTTTTTCCTAAAAAAGTAACAATATCAAAAAGTGAAGGCCCTAATTTTATGATAATTAATCTTAATGCGGTCATCAAAATTAAAGGTTCTAATTATTTTATTTAGCTAAATACTACTTAAAGTCGAGTTCCAAAGCGGCTGAAGAAAAAGACTCGGGTTTTTTAAAAACGTTAACTATATCAGTTAAAATTATAGTGATAAGTTTTCCACTTTTTTAATCAAACTTAACTTCAGAACAGCTTAGTGTTCCACATTAAAAAGTTGACTTTATTTTGTCTAGTTCTCCTCTTATTTGATGGTCTAAATATTTGAAGCTAAAATTTAAAAACATTTTGCACGCAAAAAAACATAGGTCTTTAGAATAACCTAGGGCGTAAATATTGTGCTCATCATCTTTTAAGCTAACAGAAAAACAACCGAAGACCAATAATATAAACCTGTTTAAAATTACATTATATTAAAACAAGGAAAATATGGACCTTTGTTGTTTATTACATTTTTTCAATCTATCAGCTCAAAATGATTCTATAACACTTGCGATATTATAAAGAACTTGAAACTTGACTAAAACAAATTTATTTCGCTTTACAACAAGCCATCTTCTGTTCTTATTTCTATTGATGTTTAGATAGCAGCTTTAAAAGCTTCTATTTTACTTGGATTATTTTTTAAACGCTTAAGTGTTTCATTCTTTCCTAAAATTTCAACAATATTAAAAAGTGAAGGACCTCCTCCTACTCCCGTAATACTTAATCTTAATGCAATCATCGGCACGCCAAAGCCTAATTCTTTTTCCTCTAAATATTGTTTAAAGTCTGCTTCTAAAACTGCTGACGTAAAAGATTCAGATTTTTCAAAAACGTTAAGAATATCAGCTACAATTGCTGCTGATTGTTCTTTCCATTTCTTTTTAACTGTTTTTTGATCAAATTCCACTGGTGACTCAAAAAAGTATTTTCCCGAATTATAAATGTCTTTTACAAAAACAACGCGTTCTTTCATTTGAACAGCCACTTTTAATAAATCTACAGTGGTGGTTATATTTCTTTTAACAAGATCTTTTGCTAATTCAATTGCTAATTCTTCATCAGACTTTTTCCAAAGGTATTGTTGATTAAACCACTTAGCCTTATCTGGATCAAATTTAGCCCCTGACTTACCCACTTTACTTATATCAAAAGCTTCTACTAATTCATCTAAGCTAAATATTTCTTGTTCTGTTCCTGAATTCCAGCCCAATAAAGAC